>OLPK01000131.1_pt1 | contig 94230 bp, 96 predicted proteins | sample 1672261 | NCBI WGS metagenome assembly OLPK01 (sample SAMEA3136665, study PRJEB25190) | human gut metagenome
CGATGGGATTGACTGGTAAAAAGATTAAAAACGTGTAATTAAGTGATGACAAAAAGAGGAGGCCTTTTTTGTTCCACTGATCAACCATAGGACCAACAAACGGACTAAGAATCACCATTGGCAGCATTCCTAAAATAGTAGCCATGCTCAATACCGTTGCTGAACCGGTTTTCTTGGTCAAATACCAAATAGTGGCGGCCTTCTTGATTATCAAATAATTTTTCACCACTTCTATTCACCACTTCTATAAGTGGCGCTGGCAATGGCACTGCATCCTTTACCAGCACTAATTAATAAATAACCCCTAACGAATCCCGAAAAATAAACCCCTAGCTAGACGCAATGCCTAGTTAGGGGTTATTATTTTGCTATATTGAATTTTCACTCCCCATTTTCGACAAACCATGATGTAATAATAATGATATAGCAAATCGCTAAAATTACATGGGTACTCATAGAATTACTTGGATAATTTGGGATAATTACGCTTGCTAATTCTATTGCTCTTATTTTCGACTGGCCATCTTTTTCCAGTCAACTTTTTTATCACCCGAAATGCCAATTTGAGTTAGAAAAAAAGTAGTTGCTCATCAGTGACATACTTCATGAATACCTCGTAAGGTGTTTGATAGCCCAATGACTTGCGAGGAATGTTGTTCCGGTAGCGCATTATTTGAGCAACCTCTTCATCAGCTAGGTGGCGGAGATCGCGGCCTTTGTGGAGCCCATCGCGCCGCAGAAGGCCGTTGTTGTTCTCGTTTAACCCTCGTTGGTTAGGTGCCCCCACCTCGGCAAAGTAGGTCTGGAGGTCAAATTGGTTGGCAATTGCTCGCCAGTCAGCGAACTCCTTCCCATTGTCGAAGGTAATCGACTTGAAGAAGTGGGGTGGAAACTTTGCCAGCCATTCCTGTAAGTGCTGGGTCACACTGGTGGCCGTCTTACTATGGACGTTAAGAATTACTTCGACTTTGGCTTTGATATAAGTTACCTCATCAGTGGGCAATTGAATAGCCTTCCGACCGCAATGAGCCTTGTTTTCACGATAGTGTTGGTAATATTCTTGGAGCGTGTGGCCGGCGCCAGAAAGCGATAAACTCGGTAGACAGTTTCTAAGCTCCGGTGCAAAAGTTTGGCAGCCCGGTAGGCTTTTACTCCTTGGTCACGAAAATTAGCGATCATCGTTAGTTCGTCTATGGTAAGATGATGGTAGGTCATTTGTGGGGTCCTTTCTTTTGATGTATGGGTATTCAAAAGTCTACCACAAATGGCTTTTTATTTTTCTAACTTAATTTTACAAACCGCGTTAGAAAAAGCAGGAACAAATTAGACCATTAAATCTGGTTTGTAGGAAATCGAGTAGGAGGTAATTGATTATTTCAATTACCGACCTCTCACACCACCGTACGTACGGATCCGTATACGGCGGTTCAGTAACTTAAACACTCTGAATCTGCTCGAGCGTATGAGACATGTTCATCAGTCCCATTCGCTCGAGTTTTTGGTTAGTTAAAGCATACGTTAACGTCTTACTATAATTCCCTTACGGGTATTTGCGTAAGTGTTAGCACCCTTCCTACTGAGCCCCAGACGGCATAGCTCTTTGATCCGGGTTTTCAGCTTCTTCCAGCGTTTCCAGATTAGCTGTCTGATCCGAGATCTTAGCCATTTATCAAGATTCTTCACGAAAGTCTTCATGCTTCCAGTACTGGAACCATCCTCTCATTCTGACCTCGATTTCATCTAGGATCTGCGTAAGCGATGTCCCACGATTGCGCTTAGTGATCTCTTTCAACTTGGTCTTGATCCGTTGTTTAGCCTTCTTGAGTGGTCGCGCTTTGGTGCTACTTGCTCCTCGCCAGAGACTGAATCCCAGAAATTCCATCCGGGTTGCAGCGACTACCCGTAATTTCTCCTGGTTAACCGTCAGCTTCAGCTTCTTCTCCAGGAAAGTCGAGATACTTCTTAGCACTCGTTCACCTGCTCGGCGACTTTTTACGAAGATGTTACAGTCGTCGGCGTAGCGGACAAATTCATGACCGCGTCTCGTCAGTTCCTTATCCAATTCGTGGAGATAGACATTAGCCAACAGTGGCGAAATTGGCCCGCCTTGCGGCGTTCCCTGCTCACTACGCTCAAACATTTGCCCATTCATTACCCCGCTGGTGAGAAACTTCCGAATTAGTCGTAATGTCCATTCGTCAGTAATCTCATATTTCAGGAACTTCATTAACATGTCATGATTGACCGTGTCAAAATAGGCCTTCAGATCAAGATCAACCACGTAGTGGTATCCTTGATCGTACAGGTCAATACACCTTTGAATGGCGTCATGAGCACTGCGTTTTGGACGAAAACCGTAGCTGTTGTCCGAGAAACGCCGCTCATAAATTGGGCCTAGCACCTGGGTCACCATCTGTTGGACCGTCCGGTCCGTAACCGTTGGAATGCCAAGCTTTCGCATTCCAACGTTTGGTTTAGGAATTTCAACTCGCTTTACTGGTTTGGGCCGGTAAATCCCAGCCACCAGTTGTGCTTTCAGTTCGTCCCCGTGTTCGATCAGATAGCCCGTTAGGTCCTGTACCGTCATTCCATCGATTCCGGCGGCTCCCTTGTTCTTGCGAACTTGTTTACGAGCTTACTCTAAGTTCTTATTACTCAGAATCCGTTCTCTAAGCCGCCACGTGTCACGCCGAACGTTATTTTCACTAACAGCACTGCTACGCGCCCCAGAGTATTGTTGGACTTCCATCCCTATCTTCCCCTGGCAGTCAGCTTTGGTTTCTGTTTTCTGCGATTGTCGCATGCTTGCTATCTCCAATATCCGTTGACGTTGTTACTGTTCGGTCCTTCGCGACCTTGGTCGCTACTATGACCTCGGCTGACTTCTGCCAGACTCAACTATCCATCACTGGATAGCTTGATCCGAGTTACATTTGGGCATTCCCGCTCAGACCTTGTCTGACAGACCTCCCCGGGTAAGGACGATAACTTTCCTACCATGTCACTGCCGGCTTTACCGGGGCTTGCTTCGAGTAGTATCGGACTTCAGTTTGTTGTGCAACCTTATCCGCGCCCCCTGGCCTTATAGCCGATTCTTGTTCATCAGTGCAGTGGTTTGCTCGTCAGGCTCCCTTCGGATTCCACCTCACGATGGACACCCTTGCCCTTGGCTCGTGGTTCCGACTACTACGGCCCACAGCGGACTTTCACCGCCTAGCTATTGCCCATGCCGGGCGCACACAAAAACACGACACTCATTTGAATGTCGTGTATACATAATAATATTCATAACTATGTAAAAATTCCCGACAACATAAAAACAACACACTTCCAATTTATACTTATTATAGAAACAAAGCAAAAGGAAGTGAAACTATGTCACAATGGATTCTGATAGCCCTTTTTCTTCTAGCACACCCACTCATGATGCTATTTATGCACAAGGGTATGCACGGTGGCTCTGGTAGTATGGGCTGCTGTGGAAACAACACTCAACAAAATTCCAATAATACTGAAAAGCCACGTAAAAAAGTCAATTAACTTGGGGGTATATATTATATGAAAATATTAACTGGTAGTCGCGGTGATGAGGTCCATGAACACCTTTACGAAAATGGTCAACTTGCAATACTTGGACCAACTGATAGTTTTTACTTAACTGCAATTGATGATGTTGAATTTGTCGGTGTTGTTGATATTAAATAGCTCAAAAAGAGTGTCACATGGCACTCTTTTTTTACGCGATTTGCTAGTTCGTAACATTTAACAAAAAAAGCCTAACAAGGTTAGACTCAAAGTAGACTAAAAAAGGAGTCTTTGCCTTGTTAAGCTACTTTAAGTCTAGTTATGATCGCCATGATTTTCAAGCGGTTTTTGCCCACACTTGTTCTGAATTACAACAGTTGATGCAAGATTTTGTCCCACGAAAATTTATGGAACGGCGCAATATTGAACACGTCAAACTATCTGACGCTGAGATAATGGCCCTAATGCTCCTTAAAACGTAATATCATGTTCCAACTTGGACGGCCTTTTACGATTTAGTGCAAGCTACGATCCCTTCGTTACCCTTGTTGGAGTATTCCCGCCTAATCCGTCGGATTAACCAGGTCACACCAGTTTTTCAAGCAATTCACCGAGGATTGCTAACGTGGACTACGCCTTCCCAAACAGCCATTATCGATAGTTATCCGCTCCCGCTTTGTCAAGGGGTTCGTGATGCTCGAGCTCGCTTGTTTGCTGGGACTGCTAACATTGGCTATAACGCTACGAAACAGCTGTACTTCTATGGTTTCAAAGTTCACATGATCGTAGAACCTAGCGGCCTGATTCTCGATTATGAAGTGACACCAGCGTCAATCCATGACGTTAAGGCTGCTCCAGAATTGATTCAAAACTGCCCTTGTCCACAAATTCTAGCTGACGTCGGCTACGTCGGTAAAGACTTACGAAGTAAGGTTAAGCAACAAGGTCACAACATCTGGACGCCGTATCGTTCAAATATGAAAGGTGCAAAACAGCATAATAGGTCAGCCCGTAAGCGGACGCGTCGCCTTATTGAGACTGCATTTGCTAAATTGAAACTCTTGGGAAGCGAACAGACTTATGCTCGTAGTTTGGTGGGATTGCAAGCACAGATCGAGGCACTTGTCATGACGAATAATCTAGCAAAATTTGGAATGTTACAAACTAGCAATTGACGTACGTTGTAATTCATGACGATATTATTTAAACTTAAAGTTTAAATGATTCAATCGGGGCTCATTTTAATGCGGGAGCTCTTTTGATACCAGGATTCGAGCTTCAACTATCACAAGAGGTATGGAGATGAAAAAATTTGACTAAAATTTTAGTTGTCGATGATGAAAAGAAAATTGTAGATATAGTTACCGCCTATTTAATCGCACAAAAATTTGAAGTTGAGGTGGCCTACTCGGGAACGGAAGCTTTGACCAAGTTTTATAAATGGCATCCTAACCTGGTGGTGCTTGATCTTATGCTACCAGATTTAGATGGTAATGAAGTGACCAGAAGAATACGGCAAGATAGTAAAACACCGATAATTATGTTAACGGCAAAATCAAGTGATGAAAGTATTGTTAACGGATTGCAATCTGGCGCCGATGACTATGTAGTTAAGCCTTTTAGTCCACGAGTGGTAGTAGAACGGATAAAAACCGTACTACGACGTGTCACAGAAGAACAAGCGGAAAAAGTTCTCTCCTTTAACAATGGACAGTTAAAAATCAAATTAGAATCGCAACAAGTTTTTGTCCATGATATGGAGATTGCACTGACGCATACAGAATATGATATTCTTGCAACAATGGCGAACCATTATCGACAAATATTTACCCGTGAACAGTTAATCGATATAACTAGAGGAATTGACTATGACGGACTAGATCGGATGATTGATTCTCATATTAAAAATTTACGACGAAAAATTGAAAGTGATAATACTAAGCCGGTTTATATAATAACGGTTTATGGCCGAGGCTACCGTTTTGGTGGGAGTAAAGATGAATGAAACGACAGATTCGGACACAGCTAATAATCTCTTTTATATTTTTGATGTTATTGATCGTAGGTTTAATTAGTTTAATGACCATGAGTTTAGTTAGTGATCATTTTGACAAATATGTGCAGAAAAAACATGATACAACGCTCACCGCATATAAAAACGAATTAAAGGTTAGTTATCTGATCAACAATGGTACTTGGAAACCGGCCAAAGTTAAAAAGATCGGTATTAGAGCATTGCAAGATGGTCTTATTTTGGTTTTGAAAAATACTGACAATAAAATAATATGGGAACCAAGTCAAACCTTGTTACATAGGGCTACTAATACCAAAAATATAGATAGTATGAACAAAAAAAATGTAGCTATCAAGATTAATTCCAAAAAAGTCGCCCTAGTACAATTCTCATATAATGATGCTTTAGGGTATACACGACATGATGTCGCATTTATCAATGATTTACGAATTAGTTTGGCCGGTATTTCAATCTTTGTATTTTTAGTTGCAATAGTCATTGCAGTATGGATAGCTCGTGATCTAAGTAGACCGTTACGACAAATTGTATCCTTTACTCAGGCGGTAGCGTCTGGGGATTATCGAAACCAGTTACCGCAACAAACACAAATCGTAGAGGTAAATGAGCTAGTAAATGTAACTAACGAACTTTCACGCCAGTTATCCAAGAATCAGGCGCTACGGGAGCGTTTGTCTTCCGATATTGCTCATGAATTACGCACGCCATTAACAACGATTCAGGGTTCGCTAGAAGCGATGATCGATGGAATCTGGCCAATTGATGAGGCAAGATTGGTTAGTTTAAATGATGAAGTTATACGGTTGACCCACTTGATCAATAATATTGAAAATATTGCTTCAATTGAACATCGCGAGGATAAGTTAATCAAAGTTGATACTGATCTTAGTAAATTGATACAGCAGGTTTTAAATAATTTTCAAAGTAATCTTGAGGAGAAAAGAATAACGCTTGATTACCAGACGGAAAAAATCATCGTTGCAATTGACCCAAATAAAATAAATCAGGTCATTACCAATTTATTGTCAAACGCCATAAAATTTACACAAACAAAGGGCAAAATAATAATTAAGTTAAAACGTGTAGCAGATAATGTTGTTTTAACTATTGAAGACAACGGTAGTGGAATTGCAGAAAAGGATGTCCCACATGTATTTGATCATTTCTATATGGCTGATCCAGCACGAAATCGCCAACAAGGCGGCCAAGGGATTGGTTTAGCAATTGTTAAAGCAATCGTGGTGGCTCATGGTGGCTCAGTTTCTGTGGACAGTGAATTAGGTGTTGGGACTATTTTTACAGTTAAACTACCATTGAATAATTAGGAGTGAATGACCATATGGGAGCACTAAACCCGATCGCGTTTAAATTAGGACCTTTTCTGGTTCATTGGTACGGTATTATTATTGCAAGTGGGGCAGTACTTGGTGTGCTGCTTGCAATTAACGAAACTAAGCGACAAAGGGTTTCTGCAGATGACATTTATGATTTAGTATTCTGGGCATTGCCAATTGGATTGATTGGCGCACGAATCTATTATGTCATTTTTGAATGGCAGTATTATTCACAACATTTAAATGAGATCATTGCGATTTGGCAAGGGGGTATTGCCATTTATGGTGGCCTAATTGCTGGTGGGATTACATTGATCGTCTTCTGTCGGCAGCGTAGCTTATCAGTTTGGCAGGTCCTAGATGTTGTTACGCCAGGCATTATGTTAGGTCAAGTTATTGGAAGATGGGGTAACTTTGTTAACCAGGAGGCCTTTGGGGCTGCTGTTTCACGCAGTTTTTTGCAGCAGTTACACTTGCCTAACTTTATCGTGCAACAGATGTACATTGGCGGTGCATATCATCAACCAACTTTTTTATATGAATCAGTATGGAATTTCGTTGGCTTGATCTTACTCCTTAGTTTACGGCATAAAAGAGGTCTGTTTAAACGGGGAGAAATTGCGTTAAGTTATGCGATTTGGTATTCATTTGGTCGATTTTTTGTTGAAGGAATGCGAACTGATAGCTTGTATCTATTTGGCCAAGTACGTGTGTCACAATTATTATCATTGATTATTTTCATTGTGATGCTCAGTATCTTTGTTTATCGACGGAAACAGCAAAAAGCTTCTAATTATTTAATTGATTAATTAATAATGTAAAAGAAAGCGAGGCTAAATTATGATTAACCTGTATTTTCATACTAGTGATCCGGCAAAACGAAAAATGCTCGATTGGTTTCATGATCAAAAAATTGATGTACAGATCCGTAATATTATGCAAAAGCGATTAACTGAATTGGAAATTAGGCACTTGTTTTTGCTATCCGATAATGGTAGCGATGATTTGATTGCAGTACGTTCGAAGGCTGTTCAAGAACACGTTTTTGATAAGGGTCTAACATTTAATCAATTAGTGATTGCGGTATATCAGCACCCCAAAATTTTAAAGAACCCGATTGTGTTTAATGAACAAAGCCTGGTTACGGGATTCAGTATTGAGGATATCGGTGTTTTTGTACCATCAAAACAGCGGAAGCGTGAGCGATTGTCATTATTTGGTAAATTATATACTGCAGAATTTGGTAAAGTTTCTGGTTCTTCGTCAACTGATACTGATGAACTTTTAGAAGAATAATTGGTCTACCCCCACAGCTGCCTTTTTTCAGGCAGCTGTTTTGACGTTAAAATATGGTGATTTAGCGACTAGTAGAATTCGAAGCCGGAAATTGGGGAAGCTCCGGAAACCAAAGGCAACTCGTTTGATCGTTTTGATGACGTTGTTCGTCCCTTCTAACGAGCCATTATTGTAAGGTTGTTCAAAACTACACTCGATTTCTTCACGGTGATTCCGTAGCGTGCGTTGGGCCTTTTGACAAGGTTTGGGCAAAGCTGTCAACTTGGTTTTTAATAACTCTGCCAAGACTTCTGAACTTTGAAATCGTAGAACCTAGCGGACTGATTCTCGATTATGAAGTGACACCAGCGTCAATCCATGACGTTAAGGCTGCTCCAGAATTGATTCAAAACTGCCCTTGTCCACAAATTCTAGCTGACGTCGGCTACGTCGGTAAAGACTTACGAAGTAAGGTTAAGCAACAAGGTCACAACATCTGGACGCCGTATCGTTCAAATATGAAAGGTGCAAAACAGCATAATAGGTCAGCCCGTAAGCGGACGCGTCGCCTTATTGAGACTGCATTTGCTAAATTGAAACTCTTGGGAAGCGAACAGACTTATGCTCGTAGTTTGGTGGGATTGCAAGCACAGATCGAGGCACTTGTCATGACGAATAATCTAGCAAAATTTGGAATGTTACAAACTAGCAATTGACGTGGTGAAGAAATTAAAAATAATACTCGCTGGAGTTATACAAGTAATAGAGAATTAATTCATTTACTTGTTAGGGCGATGAACGATAACAATTTAGATAATTTGCAACAATATAGAGATTGGTGCAAAGGGAATAAAGATTATCCATCGTTGAATACTTTGCAGCGCAGATTGGATATGACATATACAGAATTAGGCAAACTAGTAAAGGTGTTAAAGTAAGCATTTGGTTTAACGACTAATAGTGATGGCACTCTCAAATTGTACAAAAAAGGCAATGACAGATTCACATGGAACAAAAGGCAGGGTATGTGTTATAGAGCATTAACATTGCCATGCAGCATGCGTTAAATTATAACCAAGAAGATGATAATTATTTTTCCAGATGATATAATCTGGGTAATGAATTGGAGCTTGATATGGTCAACTGTGGATCCACGTTAAACTAAAAAACGCTGGCTCGTTGCTTGTTTCTGGGAATCAGCCTTGCTGTACGTCAAGCGTTAAATAAAAACCTTATAGAGGAGTCATTCAACCACGAATGGCTCCTTTTGTACGCTATGAGCGGCTTTGAGATGATCAATGGGCTTGGCTTGATGGTTTCAGAACGTCTCAAGACCGGTCTAAGCCGTGTTAATCTTATGGAGGTAGGGATAATGCCAAGTAAATATCGTAATTACTTCATGGCTGCTGAAATTGCCCGTGCCTTTGATGTGCCAGTTGATAAGATTGAAGCCGTAGCAGGGAAAAAAGTTTACCTTAATCAAATTGGCGATATTCGTGAAGCAGTTTTGAGTGTTCATTCAAAATGGATTGGCAATGGCTTTACAGTTGATGAATGCAATCGCTTAATGGGGTTTAAAGCTGACAATATTGATCCGTTGCGAGTGTTTGAAGGGATCACGATTACGCTTGATCCTGACACTGGGGAAGGCATTGTACCACTTGATGATGTGATCCATGGTTATAATATTTATAAATACCAGTACGATAACGGTTATTGGGACTAAAAAAGCGCCGCTAATCAAATTAATGATTAGCGACGTTTTTAAATAAAACAAGGCGTACAACCAATGCCGACCAGCCATGCTGATATTTTGATAAAAAAGGTAACAAAAAGGTAACAAAAGAATATAAACGTACGGTAACAGATCATTGAGATGCTAATCTAAAAAGCTGATATAACAAGGTTTTCAGCATATATTGAACTGTGCGATTTTCTTATATGGGGCAAGTGGGAATCGAACCCACAACCTTTGGTTTAGAAGACCAATGCTCTATCCAGTTGAGCTATTGCCCCAGACCTAATTAAGTATATTATATTCCACGAAAATGTCAATAATACAGTTGATTAGACCATTGCAAAACCTTTTATGTTAATGGAAGTCTAATTTATTGACAAAGCGCTTACATCGTTTTAATCTAACGGTAGAACAAGTTTGTAGACCAGCTACATGTTTTAACCTAAAGAGCGTTTTTTAGATTGGAGGCGTAGTGTCAATGACGGGCAGCAAGGTTGATCCCCGTGTAGTCAAGACCCGCAGTAGTCTCCGCAAGGCACTTGTATATCTGATGAAGCATGAGAAGCTTGAAAACATCAGCGTCCAAAAGATTACTGAAACGGCAAATATTACTCGAGGTACGTTTTATCTGCATTACAAAGACAAGCGTGATTTTATCAAGTCAGCAATGAATGAGATCCTGGATGATCTGTTTGCACAAATTATGGTTGAGCGCCAGATCTCAACGTCTGGCAACTCAGTTCAGGTGCTGTCTTTAAATGAAGCCTTTCAATGCATCGAAAACAGTGCAGAAGTCTTTGATGTCTTATTGAATAATGAACGCAATGATTTCTTCTATGCACAGCTCTACGATCGCCTTTGCCAGGAATTAACGAAATATGCCAAACAGTTGGATAGTGAATTTGACGATTTCGATGTTCCAGTCAAAATGCAGGTTTCATTTTTGGCATCCGCCGTGCTGGGCGTAATCAAAAGCTGGCTGCAGGATGGCATGATCTATACGCCACGCTATATGACGCAAAGCATGATGAAGATGCTGCAGCAGTTCAGCGGTGAGGGAATGCTTTTAACCTCGTTTTTTGATGGTAAGGTCAAGTCAGCCTTAGAAATCTAGTAAAAAATCACCGAGCTTTTTGGACTTGGTGATTTTTATTTTGTTGTGTCTTGATTTTTATTGACGCAATCAAAATGTTTTGATATGATATTAGCGTTGTATTTGTGAACCAACAACTACAACCGCACGCAACCGAGTTTTAAAAGCTTCGGCTGCTCGGCCGGCGAGTCTTAGAAATTAAGGAGGTGCACAAACTGATGTACGCAATTATCGTTACTGGCGGCAAGCAATACAAGGTAGAAGCAGGTCAAGCTATCTACGTTGAAAAGCTGGACGCAAAAGAAGGCGAAAAGGTAACTTTTGACAAGGTTATCTTTGTAGGCGGCGACGACGTTAAGGTCGGCACGCCATTTGTTGACGGTGCTACTGTTGAAGGTACTGTTGACAAGCAAGGCAAGGAAAAGAAGGTTGTTACCTTCAAGTACAAGCCAAAGAAGCACACCCACACCAAGAAGGGTCACCGTCAACCATACACTAAGGTTACGATTGACACGATCAACGCTTAATGGGGTGATTCAATGATTCGCGCGGTTTTTCATACCAATCAGGATCATGGAATAGCTTCGTTTGAGATGACTGGGCATGCCGATCATGGCGATTATGGACAAGACATTGTCTGTGCTGCGGTTTCTGCTTTGGCAATCGCAACGGTCAATGGCTTGGAAAGAGTCGTCAAGCAGCCTGCTACGATTACGGCAGATCATGCGAATGGCGGTTTGCTTAAGGTCAGCTCAATTGATCCGGGACACGATTCCCAGATTTTAATGCAGACATTCTTGGAAGCCATGCTTGACATTCAAGAACAGTATGCTGAAAATATTGACATAAAAATGTCTTAAAAACAAATTTCAAGCTGGAGGTGAAAACTATGATTATGGATCTTCAATTCTTCTCCCACCACAAAGGGGGCGGTTCGACTGCCAACGGTCGTAACTCTGCTGGTCGTCGTCTGGGAACTAAGGCTGCTGACGGTTCTGTCGTAACGGCCGGTTCTATCATCTACCGTCAACGTGGTACCCACATTCACCCAGGTGAAAACGTAGGTCGCGGTGGTGACGACACTTTGTTTGCTAAGATCGACGGCGTTGTTAAGTTTGAACGCATGGGTCGCAGCAACCGTAAAGTTTCGGTTTACCCAGTTGCCGAATAATAAAATTAAGCTCAAAGCATTTGATAGTTTTATCAGCTGCCTTGAGCTTTTTTATTTGGTTGGCGCTGTCAAAGCAATTCAGATGAGGAATAATAAAATGAATCATTTATTTGAAAACGGAAAGCCGCAATCAATTCCGGTCGTCTTGGCAAACCGTGATCGACGCGTGGCCCTGCAGAATCAGCTGACGGCAAAACATCCGGAGCAGACTCTGATTGCTGCTAAGCTGAATATTCCTGGACCAATCAAGAACAATCAAACGATTAGAGACTTTTTTGCGGCTGGTTTGGCAGTTTTTGAAAAACAGCTGGCCGCTAAATTTCAGTTTAGGATGGCTGAGCAATGGCTAGGGGAGTCGACGGGGCCAGAACGTTTCTATCTGGTTGATGGCCCAGCTGCGCAGGTCAAACAATTGACAACAGAATTTGAAGAGGCTCAGGCTGCTCATCGGCTATTTGATCTTGATGTTTTGAGTCGTCAAAACAATCAAACCGTTTCGATATCGCGAACCGAACTGGGACTGCCTAAGCGCCAATGCCTGATCTGTGGCCAGCCAGCCAAGGAATGTGCTCGCTCGCGACGACATTCGGTTGCTGAGCTGCAGGATCGCGTGGCAGCATTGATCGAAAATTATTGATGCAATAATAAAAGCTCCAACTTTTGAGAAATCTCAAGTTGGAGCTTTTGCTGATTTTTAGTAGTTGAACAGATCAGTGGACAGGTAGCGGTCGCCGCCATCAGGAGATACCGTTACGACCTTCTTGCCTTTGCCCAGCTGCTTAGCTAATTCAATTGCGCCATAAATGTTGGCACCGGCTGAGATACCTGGCAAGAAGCCTTCCAGACGACCGACTGCTTGACCGGTCTTAATAGCATCATCGCTGGAAACTTCAATAATGCCGTCGTAGACTTCTTGATCCAGCGTCTTAGGAATGAAACCGGCACTGATACCTTGGATCTTGTGCTTGCCAGCCTTGCCTTCTTTAAGCAGTGGTGACTCAGCAGGCTCCAAAGCGTAGACCTTAATGTTTGGATCGGCTTTTTTCAAGGCGTGGCCGATACCGCTCAGCGTGCCGCCAGTACCAACCCCGGCAACAAAAGCGTCAGGCAGATCGTCCTTGCCAAAAGCATCAATGATTTCTTGACCAGTCGTCGCTTCATGAATTGCTGGGTTGGCTGGGTTTTCAAACTGCATTGGCATAAAGTAGCCTTTGGTGTCAACCAGTTCTTGGGCCTTGGCAATTGAGCCCTTCATTCCATCGGCACCAGGCGTCAGAATCAGTTCCGCACCATAGCCCTGCATCAGCTTGCGACGCTCAACGCTCATCGTTTCTGGCATGACGATAATCAGGTGGTAGCCCTTGGCAGCTGCTACGCTGGCCAGTCCAATCCCAGTGTTGCCTGAAGTTGGTTCGATGATCGTGTCGCCAGGTTTGAGCTTGCCTTCTGCTTCGGCTTTTTCAATCATTGCCAGCGCGATCCGGTCTTTGATGGAGCCAGCAGGATTGAAGAATTCCAGCTTTACGTAGACGTCGGCGGCATCTTCGGGAACAATACGGTTAAGCTTTAAAAGAGGCGTGTTGCCGATCAGCTGGTCGATTGAAGTGTAGATTTTTGACATAATTTTTTCTCCTTTAGGCAATGGTTAGTGCGTTTTGTGAATATTCAGCTGTTTTTTGCAGCCAGTTCTTAAAATATAGCTGCTGGACTTTTTCCCACTTGAATTGGGGATCAGTCAGCGTATTAATGTCTTTAAAATAATTCTTAGGCAATGCGTAGTGACGATCAGGATGGGCAGCTGTTTCCCGTTGGTATTCGGCTAATAGTGCCAGACGATCGTATTCAAGGTGGGCAAACAAAAAGTCTTGATTGTCGCTGCCGGTTAGCGAAAGCAGGTAGTCCTCACTAGACACGGCGTTGATCGTCAGTCCAGGCGTTTGGCGAATCTGGTCATGGTCCAGCTCGGCATAGCGTGCATGCGGTGCCGGGAAGGGAATGGTCAGGCCATTTAAAACGGGGGTTTCAACCAAAACCTCATTGTCAAAGACGCCGAAGTATTTTTTGGTCAATTGCCGTTTTTCAATGCCATACAGATAGTTGGCGGCAGCCATGGCACCCCAGCAGATGTAGAGCTGCGGGATGTTTAGGTCGACCAGCGTATCAATCAGGCGCGTGACCTCATCATGATATTTGACCTGTGCAAATGGAATCTGCTCAATCGGGGCACCCGTAATGATGAATCCTTGCAGCTGACTTACTTTGTTAAGGTCCAGCGGTTCAGAGATTTGTTGAACCAGTTTTGGGACCGGCCGATTGCGGTAGTGGTCAACGGGATAGAAAAAAGTAAGTTCAACCGTGGGATCAAGGGCCTTAAAGATTGATGAAAAACGCTGCTGAGTGGCAGCCTTGTCATGCATCAAGTTTAAGATACCGATTTTAAGACGCGGATTAGTCATCAGGTGCTCCTTTCCTAACGATTGCGATAGTTAAACAATCAGACTTTCACCGGTGAGTTTGTCATAATTTAAAGTGCGATGGATACAAAAAGCCCCACAAACTATTGCTAGTCTGCGGGGCTTTGCAATCGACTGGGCTGTCGATCGGGCTGTTTATACTAATGCAAAACAAGCCTTTTCCGCAGAAAGAAAAAGGCAGCAACAAGTCATGTTCATAGTAAAGTTAGACTTAATCATGATGCACCTCTCCTTTCTGGTTATTTATCAACGCATCTTTAAACATGCCCTTATTTTACATGACATCTTACAAAATGCAAGTAGATTATCAAAAAATTATTAAAAAACGGTGATTAACCGCGCCAGCCCGCGATATCGTGCGGGGTAAAGCGATAGTCAAGTTTTTTCTGATAGGCCTTTTCATAAGCAGCCTTTTTTTGAGCATAGTCTTTTTCCATCATCAACTTGGCGTTTTCGTTGACCGAAAGCTGGGGATCTGGCCAAATCAGCGGCAGAACGTGCAACCGATAGCGGGTCTGATAAAAATCGTCGTTATTTTTTTCGGCTTTGGGCAGGTCGATGATTTCCGTAAAACAAGATATGATCGGCGCGTTGGCCCTGGCAGCGTAGTAGTAGGCACCACGCTTGACGGGACGAGGCTTGCGGTAGTTGAACCACATCTCTTGTTCTGGATAGATCAGAACCCAGTGCCCATGCCTAGTCTGCTGCGCGATTTTTTGCGGCAGCGTGCGGCCAAGATAGTTGACGTTTTTAGCCAGCGGTAAGACATCGAGATGATTCATCAAAAAGCCGATCAAGCCGCCCATTTTGAGATTGGTTTCTTGAATGACGATAAACAGGCGACGATGATTTTTTTGGGCCAGCTTGCGGATGACGGTATTATCCAGCTGATTAAAGTGATTGCTGGTAATTACTGCGCCTTGAGTTGGCGAAAGCGGCTTAAGATTTTCTAGTCCACAAAACGTGGTATCGTGGTTGAACCAGTCCGTGATTCCACGCATTGTGGTTCTGGCAATCAAGTTGTCAAAGCGAGCGCGCCAATGAGTCTGATCCTGCCAAAATTGATTAATGATATCTAGGCTTTCTGCTGAGGTCATCTGCGGGTCGTCAATTTCGACTTTTTCGTTAAAGAGGCCCTGCTGCGCGTGATCGGCAATATTGTTGATCACTTGATCGCGATGGTCGCCAATAATCATGAAAGCCGCACCTGCTCTCCTTGGTCCTGCAGCTTCTTAAACGTAACTGGATTTTTCGGCAGTTCGTCGGCGTGATTGAGCATGCTCATCAATTTTTCCCGGTCAAGTTGCTGCATGGCTGGCGTATAGTGGGCCCGCACCGTTTTGAGCTGCTGGGCGTAAGGCGTTTTTTGAGCGGCTTGCCAGAAGTACTGATCATACATCACTTGATCAAAATGCCATGGTTTGAAAAAGAGGTTGTAGTGAATCAGTTTGGGATCGTCAACACGTTCAGCAGCAAATTCATTATCTTTAGGCATGGCATTCCATTTTTCGTTCAGGTAGGTAATGCGGCCACTGCACATGACGTTTAGATAATCTTGGTCGGGAGCGATGCAGTCGACATGATATTTTTGCAGCAGATACAAGAAGTGCTGAGTAAAATCATCTTGACGCAGCTGTTTAAAATTCATCAGTAAAACGCCAGAGTTGATGTATTCAGCTGCCGGTACGCCGACTGCATTTTTGATGTAGGTCTGCATTGGAGCAACGTGTTCTACGGAATGGTCGGGGGCTGCCCCGATCAAATCGTCATTGAGTGCGATGGCAAACATTTCTGCCGGGTCGCCGTTCCAGACCGTATCGCTGTCGACATAGATTGCCTTATCGTATTGCGGGAAAAGATCCGCTAAAAACAGTCGATAAAAGATGCTGGGCGTGAAGAAATCGGCTCGCAAAAAGTTTTCTTTACGATTTTGAATGGCCCCCAGCTTGGCATCATTGATTTCATAAAAAATAATTTCAACGTTATCGCACGTCAGACTTTTAAGATTTTGCCGCGTAGCCTGCCGCAAGCCCTGATGAACGATGATGATCTGATATTGGTGATCGGATGAGACGTAAGGCAGGAGTGATTCAATCGCTACGGCGGCATAGGGTGCAAAGTTATCGCTGATCGTATAGAAAATTGGAATTGGTTGAGACATGTTGACCTTCCTTATAGTTCAGATTTAAGCTGCCGATATTCTTCCAACAGACCATCATATTCATGCAGCCGCAAATCTTTATGGACGTTGCTGATCTGCCATGGCTTAACGGTCAGAATGTGGAACCACGGGAAGAAACGGAAACTGGTGGTAAAGTGCTGAAAAACGGTGTCGTGATGAAGACGTCGTTGATCATTGAACCGCCGCGGCGCGATTTTTTTGGCGTGCGAAAGACGGTTGATCGCGGCTTGATCCGGCATGAACATGTGGCGCGTGGCAATCATGCGGCGTGCCTTGACGAATAGATTGGTTGCCTTGATCTCTGGCAGATTCAAAAGCAGAATTCCTGAATTGATATAGTCGGCCATGCGCATTTGATGGTGGAAGAACCATTTGCCATAGTGATCCAGTACGCCGACGACCTGCACGCCAGTCAGATCTTGATAGTAAAAATCGTCAAAAGGCTCGCGACAGATAACGTCATTGTCTAGATAAAGCAGGCGATCTGGCATGTCGGGAATCAAGTCGACATAAAGGCGCAGCATGGAATAGGGCGTAAAGCGGGAATTCATGTTGGCTGACGGCTGCGATTCATTGAATAATTCAGTGCAGTCGATCAGATGCAGCGTATTTTGTGGATTATAGGACTGAAGCTGCTGGGTCAAAAGATCGGCGGCTTTTTGGCTGAACGGTTCGTATTCGCGGGTTTCAGTAGCCGTTTTCATGGTAAGAACATAGATGTTTAACGGCTCTTTGACATGGTGAAGCAGAGAAAGCGCAACGATCAAGACGCCATCTTCAGCGCGGTGATCGCCACAAAATAAAATATTCACGGTTTCATCTTCTTTCTTGAACGTATTTGATGGATTCATAGCTGCTGCAGCGGGCGCGCTGGTTCATTGCGGCTTGGATCTGATCGTGCAGCCAGACCTGCTGTTTTTTGGCCGATTGGTTTTTAGCAGGGATGAACGGTCCATCAATAAAAACGGTTAGACGTGGCTTTTTCCCAAAACGCGGCTTTTGATAGGTCGTCGTCATGCAAAATGCCGGGCTTTGCGTTTTAACTGGAAAGCGAAAACTGGTGTCGGGAAAAGGGCGGATTTCAGTATAGGCAGGCCAGACGTGAGCTTCAGGATAGATGAAGACATGTCCCTGATGCTGAACGACTTTTTGGATGGCTTTTAAAAGCTGTGCAGTTTGGTGAAGCGAATTGCCAACCGGCAGCGCGCCACCAAAAGAAAGCAGTGGGCCGATCACGGGAATCCCCCAGTTGGCTGGAGCTGCCAGCGCGTAGAAATGCCGGGCCTGACCGACTAAAAACGGCATGAATACGTCGTTGATCGGCTGCGTATGATTGCCATAGACAAAGTATCCCTGTTTTTGGTAGGGTCTCATCTTTTCCAGGCCGATGATTCGAGTTTGTCGATAGCCATAAGTATATAGATAGGCAAACGCTTTGGCACTGCTGCGCACCATCAAAGACCAGCAGCGTTCAGCCGGCTTAGTGCGCAGCCAGCAAAAATCATCAGGCAGCTGAAAGTCTTGATGTGCGCTTTGAACTACGTCATCAGTTGGTTCGGTATAATAAATGGTTTTTACCAAACTTTTCACCTTCTAAAATTGTAGCAGTTAATTTAAAATTAACAGAAATTAATCTAGAAGTTATTATACTCAAAAAACATTGCAAGTAAATACTTGCAATGTAGTAAAATTAAGCAGGAAAGGAGATGGGCCAATGAAAAGCAAGTCAGCCACCGATGAAAAAATCATGCAGGCGTTTGCTCAATTGGTTGAACAGCAGGGCTACAGCGCAACGACAACCGTACAGCTGGCCCAGACCGCTGGCGTTAATGAAAGTACGATCTTTCGTCATTTTGGCGATAAGCTTGGCTTGGCAACCGGGTTGATCGTCAGATATCGCAAGAGTTTGATGGATATCATAGCTGATTTTAAGCCGGTTTGGGATCTGGAAACCGATCTGATTGATTTTTCCAGATGTTTTCGAAAGCAGTGGCCTAAGCAGCATGTGATGGTAATGCTGATGAGCACGGTCAAGGACCCAGCGCAAAAGCAGAAGCTGCATGCTGCGACTCATCAGATTAAAAATGGCATTCAAGAACAGATCACGCAATATTTAGAACAGATGCAAAAACGCGGTCGGATTCAGGAGGACGTGAATCCAGAGCAGATTGCACTAAATTTTATTTGGCTCAACATCGGCCAGTTTTGGACCAGCCGCTTTTGGGAAAACGAGCAGCACCAGCTATCAGATGAGCGCTTTTATGAACTGTCGATACGTCCATTCGTTCATCTCTTGACGACTTAATGGCTTAAAATAATGATTGATAAAGATGAAAAAGAAAGGTTGTTGAATATGGCTTCACGAATTGAACGGCTGCGGAAAAGATTTGATGCTTTATATATTGACGCGTTTATAGTTACCAATGAGGCAAATATTTTCTATCTTACCGGCTTTGACTTGATGCAGGGGGATGGCGAGCTTTTGATTACCAAGGATGCCGCCATTTTGATTACCGATGATCGCTATGCTACTGAGCTGCAGGAATTTGACAGCGATGAGGTCGTGGCTACGATCACGCGGGACTACTGGGGGGCTTTAAATCAGATCTGTCAGGGCATGCAGATTGAGGTCATTGGGTTTGAAAATACGATTGACTACCGAATCTATGATGTCTTAGATGAAATCATGGCCGCTGACATCGTACCTTTTGATGGGCTGATTGAGTCGATGCGGGCAATCAAGGACCCCGATGAGATTGAAAAGATCCGCTTGGCTGCCCGGCTGCAGTCAGCTGGCTATGAATACGTCTTGAGTTTTATTAAACCAGGAATGACCGAAAGACAGGTTGCCAACCGGCTTGATTTTTGGATGAAGGAGCATGGTGCCGAGTCCACCTCGTTTCCGACCATCTGTGCCAGTGGTGCCAACGCTGCCATGCCGCACGCAACAGCCGGCGATAAGGAAATTGAAGAAGGCGATATCGTTACGCTGGACTTTGGCTACTTTGTTGAAGGCTATACGGCAGACATGACGCGGACGTTTGGAATTGGCGATATTGATCCAGAGCTAAAGGACGTCTATAAAATCGTCAATGAAGCTCGCCAGGCTGTGATTGAAGCTGCCAGGGTCGGAATCCACGGTGATCAGTTGGATGCTGCCGGCCGCCAGATCATTGAAACTGCTGGCTATGGCGATGAGTTCAATCATGGCATGGGTCACGGCATTGGCTTGAGCGTTCATGAACTGCCAAGCAGCTATGGTCCCAATGCCAGCGATGTGATCGTACAAAACAACCAGGTCATTACCGTGGAGCCGGGGATCTATATTCCAGAAATCGGCGGGGTGCGCATTGAAGACGATATTTTGGTCACGCATGGCGGAGTTGAAGTGCTGACGACGGCGCCAACCGAGCTGGAAATCGTTAAATATTAAGATGAAAAAAGAGCTAGACAGTTTATATAAGTCAATTGATCAAAAAGGCAAAGCAGCCATCTTAAAAAATCAGTTTACTGATCCTTATCTATGTCAAGTTAAGGCAGATTCGCGACGTGGCTTGACGCTGCTTGCTCGGCTGCCGGTTCATGTCGGCAGAAACATCGGCTATGCTCAGCAGAAACTGCGAATCGCCAATCCCAATCTCTACTGTTATCCATTGGCCGATCTGCATCTGACCGTTTTGGATCTGATCGGAGCACGGGCTGATTTTTCGCTGGCACCGGCTGACTTAGCGGCCTATCAAAACAGCATCAAAGAACTGCTGGCGAATTGCCGCCCGTTTTGAGTCACGCTGCAAGGCTTGATTGCCAGTCCCAGCGGTATTTTGGCAGCAGGATATTATTCTGATGAGCTGTTTGAGCTGCGAGAGGCGCTGCGCTTAAAGCTGGCTAAAGAATTACCACTTGCTGAGCGTTATCAGACAGCATCCGGTCATGTCACGATTGCCCGTTTTAAAGCGCCATTGAACGATCCAAACGGGCTGCTTTTTGACTTGGCCAAGATGGATCAACTGCGATTTGGCAGCTTTGTCGTCAAGCAGGTAGACTTGGTAATTCACGATTGGTACAATCATGATGTAAAAGTAATTGACGAATTTGCACTGACCGCGCTAAGCTAGCATGGTTGCCAATTTTGGCGGAATAGTGCATAATTAAAAGGATGTCTTAATGACGAAAAAACTGGAGGGCTGACAAATGGCAGAAGATTCCAACATTATCTTAAACAGCGAAGATCAATCGTTGGGTACGATTCAAATCGCTCCACGTGTCTTAGAAATCATTGCAGGGATTGCCGCTGGTCAAATTGAGGGCGTTTCACGCATGCATGGCTCGATTGCCAACAGCGTCAGTGAATTACTGGGGCGTTCTGACCATCGTCGCGGCGTTAAGCTTTCCAACAGTGATGACGAACTGTCGATTGACGTCGACGTTTACTTGGAATATGGCGTTTCCGTTCCTAAGGTTGCTGCTGAGATTCAAGATAAAATCAAGCAGCAGGTTACGCTGATGACTGATCTGAGCGTTAAGGAAGTCAACGTTCACGTACAGGGCGTAATTACGGAAAAAGAAGAGCAACAGGTTGACCCCAATGATATTTTTGGGGAACACGAAAACAAAGATGGTGAAGAATAGTGGAAATTAGTCGTCATGCGATCCGTGAATGCGCCTTTCAAACGCTTTTTGCATTGGCTTCGGATCCGGAAATCGATCGCGAGGCAATCTACGCAGAACGCTTGGGGCTCAAGCCGGATGAAGAGGTGCCGGCCTACTTGCCAGAGCTGGTCAATGGCGTCTTGGCTCACCAAGATGAACTGGACGCTCAGATCGAATCCAAGCTGGCTCCAGGCTGGACCTTATCACGCTTGGCTCGCCCTGATCTGGTGATTCTGCGCCTGGCATTGTACGAGCTGGAATACACGCAGGTACCAAATGCCGTGGCTATTAACGAAGCCTTACGCTTGGCACACGACTTCAGCGATGAAAAGTCGTACCGTTTTATCAATGGTGTTTTAGGCAGCATTGAAAGCGAGCAAAATTAATCAAAAAACTCATCTCCAAAGCGGGGATGAGTTTTTTTGTTGCGGCTTTAATGCTAGAATATAAACATATGCAATTTTTATGCAGTCTGATAAGGAGAGATTTTAGTGGCAACATTGATCGACGGTCGGGCATTGGCTAAAGAAGTCAACGCCCACACTAAGCAGCGTATTGAGAAGCTAAAGGAAAAAGGCGTTACGCCGGGGATTGCAACGATTTTGGTTGGTGATGATCCAGCCAGCCAGATCTACACGCGCAGCAAGGAAAAAAAGGCGCACAGTCTGGGGATGAAGTCGGTACGAGAACAATTGCCGGCCTCAACTACGCAAGCTGAACTGGTACAGGCGGTTGAGCACTTAAACAGTGATCCATCGATTCACGCAATCCTGGTGCAAGAGCCGCTGCCTAATCATCTTGATGACACGGCAATCGTTAATCTGATTGATCCGCTCAAAGACGTTGATGGTTTTCATCCCATCAATGTTGGTAAGCTCTATAACAACGTTCAAGGCAATTATCCAGTTGCCTGCACGCCACGGGGAATTATGACGATGCTGCGCCATTACCACGTTCCATTGGCCAGCCAGGACGTTGTGATCGTTGGCCGCAGCACGCTGGTCAGTCGGCCGCTGCAGGCGCTGCTGATCAATGAGGATGCCACGGTAACGATTACTGGACGGCGCACTAAGGATTTAGCTAAGCGAACGCGTGAAGCCGATATTCTGGTCGTAGCAGCCGGCGTGCCTAATTTGATCAAGGCCGATGCCGTTAAGCCGGGAGCCACGGTGATCGATGTCGGCATTAATCGGCTGGATGACGGGACGATCGTTGGCGACGTTGACTTTGAATCAGTCAAAGAGGTCGCGGGAATGATTACGCCCGTTCCAGGTGGGGTTGGTCCAATGACGATCGCCTCTTTAATGGAACAAACGGTTGATTTGGCAGAATGGAGCGCGGAAATTAATGGATAAAAAGGATTGCCTGACGGTTAATCAACTGACTCGCTATATCAAACGCAAATTTGATTTTGATCCTTATCTGCAAAAAAATCTTTGGATCGTTGGCAAGCTGACCAACTTTAAGCAAAGAGCACGCCATCAGTATTTTTCGCTTAAAGATGATGACGCGCCTGAAGATCAGCAGGCCGTAATCGATGCCGTCATGTTTGGCAGCGACTGGGAAAAAGTCGACTTCACACCGGAAAACGGCATGGAGGTTATCTTGGGCGGCAAGGTGACGGTCTATGAAAGAAACGGCCGCTATCAGTTTTATGTCAATCGGATGCTGCCGGTTGGCGTCAGTGCAGCCCAGCTGGCATTTCAAGAAACCTATAAAAAACTGAAGGCCAGTGGGGTATTTTCGCATGCGCAAAATCCGCGGCCGCTGAATCGGTTTCCTAAGCGGATTGCGATTGTAACCAGCAATGATGGGGCCGTTAAGCATGATATGATTACGCGGATTCGCAACAACAATCCCTTGGCTCAAGTGGTTTTTTATCCAGCGCAGGTACAAGGCGAGCGGGCTGCTGAGGATCTGGCCCGCCAGATACAGCGCGCTGGCATCAATGGCACGTTTGATACGCTGATCGTGGCGCGGGGTGGCGGCTCGGAAGAAGATCTGATGCCGTTCAACTCAGAAATCGTGGCGCGAGCAGTAGCGGCCAGCCCGATTCCCGTAATCTCAGGGGTTGGTCATGAAACTGATACGACCATCTGTGATCTGGCGGCTGATTATCGGACTCAGGTACCGGGACTGGCAGCGGAAATGGCGACCCAGCTGCATTTGCTGGACATTCTGACTGAACTGCAGCGGGCCCGTACGCAGATGGCTAATACGATTCAGAACCAACTGCAGCAGGCCCAGCAGCAGCTGCAGGTCCTGACCAGCAGCTATGTGTTTTCTCAGCCTGCTCGTCTGTATGAAGGCGAACAGCAGCATGTTGATCAGCTGACTGAAAAGCTGCAGCAGTCCATGCAGTGGCGCCTTTCGCAAACCAGCCACGACTGGCAGCGCTTGTTGGATTCGCTTTTATTGAATGCGCCAGCCAATCGATTGCAGCAGAATCGACAACAGCTCACACAACTGCAGCAGGCAATGGTTCATGCCATGGATAAGCAGCTGCTGTCGGCAGGCGATCGGTTCAAGAATCTGCTCAGTCAGCTGGATTCACTGAGTCCGCTGAAAGTGATGGCGCGCGGCTACAGCTATGTGACCAAAGAAGATAATAAAGTCGTTGCCAGCACCAGTCAGCTGCAGCCTGATGAGCAAGTGGCGCTGCATTTTAGTGATGGCACGGCTGAAGCAGTAATCAAAAAAATCAATAAGAGGTAAAAAATGGCAAAACAACCTAGCTTTGAAGAACAGATGAGTCAGCTGCAGCAAATCGTCAACGAGCTGCAGCAGGGCAATCTGTCTTTGGAAGAATCATTGAATGAATTCAAAACCGGTATGGAATTGGCAAACGGTCTGCAAAAACAGCTGCAAAACGCTGAGGCCACGGTTGCCCATCTGATGAAAGACGATGGCAAGGAAGTCGAGGATCCAACCGACAGCCGCAGCGATGATGGCTCAGGACACCAGGGATACCGTTCACAGTTTAGCGGCCAGGGATTTGAAGACGGTCAAGATGATAACGTTGATCTTTTCTAATTTGTGATTAATGAAAGGAATGAGCAAATGGTCAGCACGATAACGGAACTTAAAACACGGATCGATGCCTATCTGGACCAGGCTCTGCCAATGGACATCGACCAACCGACTTTAAAAGAATCAATGTGCTACTCGGTTGAAGCGGGCGGCAAACGCTTACGGCCGGCACTGACATTGGCAACGATTGAGATGCTGGGCAAAAAGATCGACCAGAATGCGCTGCGGGCTGCCTGTGCCTTAGAGCTGCTGCATACCTACTCGCTGATTCATGATGATCTGCCAGCAATGGACAATGATGATCTGCGGCGGGGCGAGCCAACCAATCACGTCAAGTTTGGCGCGGGGATGGCGACGCTGGCTGGTGATGGCTTGCTGACGCTGGCTTTTCAATGGCTGACGGACAATCAGCTGCCAGTTGACGTTCAGGCAAATCTAACGCTGGCTTTGGCTAAGGCGGCCGGTCCCAGCGGTATGGTTGCTGGACAGGCACGCGATATCGAGGGCGAGGGTCAGCATCTGAAGCTAACCGAGCTGCAGTATCTGCATCGCCAAAAAACGGGAGCACTGCTCAAATACGCGGTTCAGGCAGGTGGCATCATCACTGAGCAGCCGGTTACAGTCATTGACCTTTTAGGAACGTTTGGCGCGCAGTTTGGCTTAGCTTTTCAGATCTATGACGACATCATGGACGTGGTAGCCACGCCAGCACAGATGGGCAAGGCAACTCAAAAAGACGCCGCTGAGCAAAAAAACACTTATCCAGGACTGTTGGGACTTGATGGTGCTAAAGAACAGCTGCAAAAAGCCCTTGTTCAGGCAAAAAATGCTCAACAGCAGCTGGCAGAACTGACAGGACGATCAATGGCTGGTTTTGATCAATTTTTGGCATACTTTAAACTATAGGACGAGATTATGATTGAAAAAGAACGCGTTGATATTTTACTAGTCAAGCAGGGCCTGTTCGATTCCAGAGAACAAGCCAAGCGTGCCGTAATGGCTGGCGAGATCCTAGGCAAGAACAATGAGCGCCTTGATAAGCCAGGGCAAAAGATTCCCGTTACGACAACGCTGCACATGAAGGGCAAGAAGATGCCGTACGTCAGCCGAGGTGGTCTGAAACTGGCCAAGGCACTCAAGGTATTTGACATCTCGGTTAAAGACAAAGTGGTACTGGATATTGGCAGCTCGACCGGCGGCTTTACCGACGTGATGCTGCAAAACGGCGCCAAGCTCAGCTATGCCTTAGATGTTGGTACCAATCAACTGGTTTGGCAGCTGCGGGACGATCCGCGCGTCGTGGTAATGGAGCAGACCAACTTCCGCTACAGCAAGTTGGCTGATTTTACGCATGGTCAGCCGGAGTTTGCCTCGATTGACGTATCGTTTATTTCTTTGAGTCTGATTCTGCCGCCACTGGCCCAGATTCTGAAAATGGGCGGCTCGGTCGTGGCCTTGATCAAGCCGCAGTTTGAAGCCGGCAAGGAGCATGTTGGTAAGCATGGCATCGTTCGTGATCGTAAGGTGCATGAAGAAGTGCTGCAGCATGTTCTGGGCTTTGCAACCGCAGATCATTTCGATGTTTTAGGTTTGGATTTCTCGCCAATCAAAGGCGGTCAAGGGAATATTGAATTTTTGGCGCACCTGCAACTGGTTGATCGAGAAGGCCGCATCGCACCAGAAGTTGACATCGACCAGACGATCAGCGCGGCTTATGCAGAACTGAACAAGCAGGATTAGTTTTGGAGGTTTTGTCAATGAAAAAATCAGAACGTCAGCGACACATTCAAGAAATTATTTCCAATCAATACGTCGAACGTCAAGAAGATCTGGTCAAGCTGCTGGCCAAATCCGGCATTCGCGTCACGCAGGCTACGATTTCACGCGACATCAAGGATATGCAGCTGCTCAAGGTGCCAAGCGTAGGCGGCGGCTATCACTACAGCCTGCCAGCCCGGCGTCAGGACAATAAAGAAGAACGGCTGGCAAACGTGATGGGGAATGAGTTGCAGGAAATGAAACGCAGCGATCGTTTCGTATCCTTGTCAATGCGGCCAGGCAACGGTCCGGTAGCCGCCATGCTGATCAATCAGATGAAATATCCCACGGTGTTTACCGCGATTGGCGATGACGCTACGGTTTTGATCGTCTGTCACTCTGCCGGGGCCGCCGTTGAATTTGAACGTACGCTGCAGGCACTGCGCTAGACTGGGTGATCGGCTATGCTACAGGAACTGACAATTGATAATTTAGCGATTATCGAGCATTTAACGCTGGATTTTAGCGATCAGATGACGGTTTTGACTGGTGAGACCGGGGCCGGCAAGTCCATTATTATCGATGCGGTGGGTTTATTGGCTGGCAATCGCGGCTCACAGGAGTTTATTCGGCATGGCGAAGAAAAGCTTCATCTGCAGGGCCAGTTCACATTACCGGATGATCAGCGCGTTTTTGCATTACTGGATGATCTGGGAATTGAACGTGATGATGGCACGCTGATTATTTCGCGCGAGATTCATCGCAATGGCCGCAACGTGATCCGGGTCAATGGCGCGCTGATCAATACTGCCACGCTGCGTAGAATCGGTGCTCATCTGGTTGATATTCAAGGGCAAAACGATCATCAGCAGCTGATGCAGCCAGAAAACCATCTACACATGCTCGATCAGTTTGCAGCCGACCAGGTTAATCCGCTGTTGTTCAAATATCAAGAGGCCTATCGGCGCTATGCCAAATTGAAGGCAACGCTGAGCCGCAAGCAGGCTGACTCGCAGCAGTGGGCCCAGCGTCTGGACATGCTGCGCTACCAGGTTAAAGAAATCAGTGCTGCCGATCTGCACGCCAATGAAGAAGATGAGCTGACCAGCGAGCGCGACCGCTTAGAGCATTTTCAACAGATCAACAATGCGCTGCAACTGGTCGTCGGGGTCTTAAATGAAGGTGAGGCACCGGTTTTGGATCAGGTTGCCCAGGCAATGAATGAGGTTCAAGAAATCGCACCGTTTGACTCGGCCTATGATGAGTTGAGCAAGTCGCTTGGGGATGCCTACTATTCGCTTCAGGATGCTGCCAATGCCGCCAGTCGTCAGTTAGACATGCTTGAATTCGATGACGGCCGTCTGGAACAGATCAATGAACGGCTGACCATTATTGGTGATTTGGAACGCAAGTATGGCGATACGGTTGAAGACGTCTTGGCATATTATGAAAAGATTCATAAGGAACTGTCGACGATGGAGCAGACCGCCGATTCAGATGATGAGCTTAAGCAGCAGCTGGCCGCGGTGACTGGTGAGCTGCAAAAACTGGGCGGTGAATTGAGCCAGGTTCGTCAAAAAGCCGCTCATCAGCTCAATGGCCAGGTTCATCAGCAGCTAAAAGAACTCTATATGGACAAAGCCATTTTTGAGGTTAAGTTTCATCAAAATGAGTCGATGACCTTTTATCCGGATGGGATTGACAATGTTGAGTTCTATATTCAAACCAACCCTGGCGAAAGCATGGGGCCATTGGTAAAGATTGCCTCTGGCGGGGAGCTTTCGCGGGTCATGCTGGCCTTAAAGACGATTTTTGCGCAGCATGAGGGCGTTACCTCAATTATTTTTGACGAGGTTGATACGGGGGTCAGCGGTCGCGTTGCTCAGGCCATTGCCGATAAGATCAAGCTGATTGCCCAGCATTCACAGGTTTTGTGCATTACGCATCTGCCGCAGGTTGCCGCCGTTGCTCAGCATCATTTTCTGATTCAAAAAACCGTGCAGAACAACCGCACGACGACGCACGTTACGATTCTGCATCCTGAAGAACGAATTAATGAATTGGCTCGGATGATCTCAGGTGAAGAAATTACCAAGCTGAGTCGCGAGCATGCTAAAGAATTATTGCAGATGGCGCATTCATAATCCACGCTAGGTTTAGCATTTGCGGGTGCGTCACGTTAAGCTGCTAGGTGCTTTACATCCGTGAACGTGCAGAAGTTGGATTGAAATATATGGATGCGATTATCCAGCTGCTGCCGCTAAGATTACGGAATTTTCGATTAAGGATACAAATCAGCTTGGTGAAAAGTAAAAATGGAACTCCTTGTCAAACGACTGGGGTCCCATTTTTTATTGGCTTGCTATCCAATCAGTGTAAAAACTGCTTAAAATCAAGCTTTGATCATTGAATTAACTTGTTGGTCAAAGAAGCAAATGATGAATATCGAAATCGAATTACGATCATCGAGTCAGTCAGCGGATAGTCGCAAAAGCCGCAATCGAATATGTTGTTGAAATCGGGTCGGTTATTAGATTTTGGCGGATCGATCATTAAGCAGAGGTGTTTGAGTACATCGCAATGTTTATGGGGCGAATGATTTGATTTTCAGCTGATCGTGAAGTTTAGTTCTATTGGCGATGAACCAGAAGAAAACGGTAGCTATTATAGGCGGAAAATGGTAATCACGTGCTATCCTTCATTACCTAATGATTCCTAAGATGGCAGTGGACTAAACGATAAAAGATCAAGTGTTATCGGAAAAGTTAGGAATCAACTGATTAAAATTCAGTGGTATCTATTTGCCTCAATATATTATATACGATATAATATTATAAAATAAAACTGAAAGAGGCGAAACGAGAGATGAAAATTCAAGTTTCAGCTGATCTTTTGGATGGCTTGGTGCTGGCGCTGCTTGAACGCAAAGATTACTACGGCTACGCGCTGACTCAAGACATGCAAAAAGCGATTACGATTTCAGAATCCACTCTTTATCCGGTATTGCGCCGGCTAAAAAGAGATCAGTTCGTTGAAACGTATGATCAGCCATATCATGGACGCAATCGCCGCTATTATCGCATTACGTCTGCTGGTGAATCACATCTGGCACGCGTTAAGCAGGTATGGAAAGACTATAAGGAAAGCCTCGATTCAATTTTTGAGGTCAGCAAATATCCTGTAAAGGAGGATCAGACACATGACTTCTGAAACTGCAAAGTACATGCAGATGTTAAGACGTTACCTTCGCAAGCTGCCAGATGATGAGATTGATGACATCGTTGAATTCTACAGTGAGTATTTGGCAGATGCCGGCATTGATACCAAAGCAGAAATTGAACAGGAACTAGGAACACCGCGTCAGCTTGCATTAAAGATACTTGCTGATCACTCCATCAAAGAAGAGGCTGAAGATCAGCGGGTTGTCTCCAAAACCAAGATTAAGACGACATGGCTGATCATTCTTACGCTGTTGGCCACTCCAGCAACCTTGATTATCGGCTTGATTCTACTGAGCGTGCTGATTGCCATCTTTGCAGTCGTCTTTAGTGGCGTGGTGGTGGTCATATCGCTTGCCGGGGGTGGCATCTTCCTAACGGCGGCGGCTACTTTTACCGGTCTGAGTCTTTTGTTTACCAACCTGGGGACAGGACTTTTCTACCTAGGGATTGGCTTGCTCGGATTAGGACTGTTGCTGATCGTGATTCCACTCGTCTGGGGCTGTTCTGTCTGGATCGTTAAGGCATGCACGCGTCTCGTTCAGCACGTCTACTACAGGTACATCAAAAAGGAGGCGGCAAAATGAAAAAGACCATTGTAAGCGGCCTGGTCATCACAGTGATTGGTGCTGTTATGCTGGCGTTTGGCATTGGAATGCATGGTCAGCGAGCAGTAATCTTTGACGGCTTGACTCCGCATGTAGTATCAAAAGCCAAGACAACACGGACCCAGACCTATGCCAAAGCTGAGCGGATTAAGGCAGACGTAAGCGATATGAATGTTGTTGTCAAATCGGGTAAGACCTTTTCTGTTAAGTATGCCGGTGAAAAGATCAATCAGCCAACCATTCAAAAGAAAAATGGTACGGTGATCATCAATTCTAAGAGTCATAAGCATGGCTTTAGCTTTAATGGCTTCAGTTTTTCTTCAACTGGCGTTTATCATGGCGCGGCAAATGACAAGCTGACGATTACGGTACCAGAGAACGTAAATCTCAAGTATTTGGCGCTGCGGGCTAGTGATGGCAAGGTCATTCAAGAACCAGTTGCCAAGATGAAAATCGAAAAATATGATTTACGGGTAAACGATGCCAGTCAAGTCAGCTTGAGCAATCTGGAAATTGAGCAGGCCGACTTCCAACTCAACGATACGGATACTGTTTTTAATGGCGTAACGATCAACAATGGCCAGCTGCACCTTAACGACAATGATCTTGCCGTTAACGATTCTACTTTAACCAAGATGCTGATTCAGACGGCTGATTCAGATATTACAATGAATTCCGTTGCCTTGGATGGCGGCAGTCTCAGTACCCAGGATGGCGACGTTCATTTTAACGACATCACGATTGCCAATGGCTACACGATTACAGCCAAGGATGGCGACGTGGAAGCATTAAATACTAAAGCGGATGGCTACTCAACTTCGGTCAGCGACGGCGACAATCGCTTGTTCAATCAGTCCAATGACAATGGCGGCACGCTTACTCAAAACGATACCGCGCCAAATCGCCTGCAGGTCACGGCTTCTGATGGTGACGTAACGATTAGATAGGGGGATTATTATGAAAAAGCTGACGAAATCAAACGATCGGATTATTGCCGGTGTTTGTGGCGGAATTGCAGAGTATTTTGGCTTTGACGCAACGATCGTACGACTGGTGACTGCCGCCCTGGCTCTTTTCACCGCGATTGTACCATCAGTCATTCTTTACCTGATTGCGGCAATGATTATCCCAGACGCATCGCCAAAGAAAACTGTAGATGATGGCCCAGTTTTCTACGAGTCAGATAAAAAATAATAACTAAAAATGCCCGGTGATTGTCAGCAGAAATAAGCTGATGATGGCAGGGCATTTTTGCTTGAATCGATTAGGTAAAATTCAATTATGAAATTTGAAAAAGGCGGTCTATTTTTTATAGGTCGTCTTTTAATCATCATTCAATGTAATTTTTTGGCAACGCTTTCTTTTATGAAACGTGATCATACGAAGGCTTTATTAAAAAAATCCAAACCAGCGGGAAGCTTAACGTTATTCACCATAAAACGGCTCCAGTCCAAAGATTGATACATTTTTAGCTGATTATCTTTACTCTTAGATTAAAAGCAAATAAACTTTGTATTAACTTTTGATTAGAAGGGAGCCTGCTTATGACATCTTTACTACGCAAAAAAGATATCAATGCCTTGATTAGTCACGCATCGCCATTAAAGCGAACGCTACGTACCTGGGATCTGACTTTCCTGGGAATTGGTGCCATCATCGGTACGGGGATTTTTGTTTTAACTGGGAAAGGGGCCCTTACTGCTGGACCAGCCCTTTCCATTTCATTTTTGATCGCGGCACTTTGCTGCGGCTTTGCTGGCCTTTGTTATGCTGAATTTGCATCAATGGCACCAATTGCTGGCTCGGCCTACACTTATTCTTACATTGCATTTGGTGAAATCATCGCTTTTATTATTGGCTGGGATCTGATCCTGGAATACGCGCTTAGTGCCGCAACTGTGGCCGTTGGGTGGTCGGGTTATTTTGTCAACCTGCTCGATAATTTTGGGATTCATATTCCAACGGCCCTAACAACCGCGGCTGGGACCACGCCTGGTGTTACTAGTTACTTCAACTTACCGGCTTTCTTGGTTGTTTTGATCATTACCTGGGTCATCTCGATGGGAATCACGCAAACTAAGCGGGTCAACGATACAATGGTAATTGTCAAATTGCTGGTCATTATTCTCTTTATTGCCTGCACGGTTTGGTTCATCAAGCCGCAAAACTGGCATCCTTTCAGCCCATATGGATGGTATTCGCATCATAATGGTACGGCGACCGGAATTATTCCGGGGGCTTCGATCGTCTTCTTCTCGTTTATCGGTTTTGATTCGGTCTCATCCAGTGCCGAAGAAACGATCAATCCTAGCAAGACTTTACCGCGTGGGATTCTGCTCTCGCTGATTATCTCAACGATTCTGTACTTCTGCATGACGCTTACGATGACTGGCGTCGTTCGCTACCCAGTTTTCCGGAAATATATCAATGCGCCGGTGCTGGCGGTTTTGGCGAAGACTGGTCAAAGCTGGCTGTCGATTATCGTATCGATTGGTGCTATTCTTGGGATGACCACCGTTATTCTGGTTCAGCTGTATGGTCAATCAAGAATCAGCTATTCAATGTCACGGGATGGCCTTTTTCCGAAGTTCTTCGGTCAAGTTGATGAAAAACACCAAACGCCTTTTAAAGGGACTTGGTTTTTCGGCATCATTACTTCGCTTGGAGCCGGCTTGATCAACTTAAACATTCTATCTGAATTGGTTAACATTGGGACACTGACTGCCTTCATCCTGGTTTCGGCGGGAATCTTGATCATGCGCTATACGCAGCCTGATCTGCATCGTGGTTTTAAAGCACCGGGCGTTCCGTTTACCCCGATCATTTCGATTATTTTCTGCTTAACGCTGGTAGCAGGACTTAACTGGGAAACCTGGGTTCGATTCTTTGTCTGGCTGGCTCTGGGAATGGCGCTTTACTTTGGCTATGGTCGGCGGCATTCTCATTTAAATCCAAACTACAAAGGAGCTGATTAAAATGGCCTACAAAAATATTTTAGTCGGGATTGATGGTTCTAAACGTGCTGAACGAGCTTTTGAAACAGCGGTTGATCTGGCCAAGGTTTTTTCGGCCAAGCTGTACTTGGTCTGGGTAGTCAATCGTGACCGCGGGATGGATTCATCATTTGGAGTCAATGAGGATTTCTACCAGGATTTTGCCAAACGTACCAAAAAACAGCTGCAGATCTATTTGAAAAAAGCACAGGATAAAGGAGCAGATGCCAGTGCCACGGTGATTATCGGCAGCATTAAAACCGTGCTTGCTTATGATTTTCCTGATCAGCATGATATTGATCTGATTGTCCTTGGCAGTACCGGGATCAATGCCGTTGAAAAAATGCTGCAGGGGTCGCATACCGATTATGTCGTTCGTCATGCCAAGGCCGATGTGCTGGTAGTCAAGTAGATAGATTTTTTATCGACACGTCATTAAGGAGGAAGTTTCCATGAGTAAAATTGCATCACTGGTTCCAGAAAGTTTAAAGTCATCCAAGCCATCACTGATTCGAGTGCTTAACAATAAATACGGCAGTGATCCAGAAGTCGTTAATCTGACAGTTGGCGAGCCGGATTTTAAAACGGCCGATCATGTTAAGCTGGCGGCAATCAAAAGTATTCTTGACGATCATACGCACTATCCGCACAACTGGGGGACACTAGGTCTGCGTAAGGCAATCAGCGAATATCTGGCAGACGACTTGGACCTTCACTATGATCCAGAAGGCGAAATCTTCGTTACAGAAGGTGCCAGTGGAGCCATCAGTACGATTATTGCCGGTTTATGTCAGCCAGGTGACGTCGTATTGATCCCTTGCCCTGCCTACACGCTTTATCGAATCAATGCCGAGCTGCGTGATGCCAAAGCGGTTGAACTGGAAACTGCCGAGCCTGACTTTAAGGTGACGCCGGAATTATTGAAAAAGGCGTTGGACAAATATGGTGAAAAGGTAAAGGTGCTGGTTCTCAACTATCCAGTCAATCCAACTGGTGTCACCTATACTCCTGATGAGGTCCGGGCACTGGCTGATCTGCTCAAAAACTACAACGTTGCCATTTTGGATGATGAGATCTATGCCGACCTGCTTTATGAAGGTGAGCATCTGCCAATGGCTAAGCTGCTGCCAGACCAGACCCTTTATGTCAGTGGGGTGTCTAAAAATGCCGCAATGACTGGCTGGCGGGTTGGTTATATCTGCGGACCGCGTGATGTTTTAGGAGCACTGGCCAAGGTACATCAAGCCGCAATCTCGACCAATGCCACGATGAACATGGATGCCGCTGAAGAAGCCCTCCGTCATGGCAAGGCTGATACTGCTCAAATGAAAGCAGAATATGATCGGCGGCGGCAGTTCTTAATGACCGCTATGGATAAGATTGGTTTCCAATACACTAAGCCAATGGGGGCCTTTTATCTGTGGGTCAAGATTCCAGACAGCTTTGATGGCGATTCGATGGCCTATGCAGAGCATCTGGCAGAAAAAGCTAAAGTAGCCATTGTTCCGGCAGCGGCCTTCACCAAGCTTCCCGTGCGCTACTTTAGAATCTCATATGCGGCTTCAATGGAAAAACTTAAGCGGGCAGTTGATGGACTGGCCAAAGTTTTTGCAGAAGACGGTTCATTCTACGACTAGTGATGCTGAATTACCGGTATTCAATCCAGGGATGTCGGCAACTGAATAACAAAACAATCAGACAAAAGCAAAAACAGGCTCGAGAAATTTTCTCAAGCCTGTTTTTATATATATGTAAGGCATGACTTTCAAGGTATTAGATGGTTAAGAAAAGAAAATGACTGCTCTTGATCTTACTATTTTTAGCATAGCTTATACTGAACGTTTAACTTTATTGTTTAATACATAATTATACTTTTATTTTACAAAAGAACTATATTAGGTAATTTGTCTATAGTTGGGAATTAATAACTATTTTGAGTTTATTAATTAAACTAAAAACGACATTGACCGTGCATATATTATGCTTATAATTAATTTTATTAACCAATTTTTGTTTATTAGTCTGGTAATAGATTAAAGAAAGAGCAGTTATTCGTTTGGTAAATTAGGATTTTGATAGTCCGTTGCTTGAAAGACGTCAAATTTAAAATTATTTTTCATGACGGAATATCTATAGATTATTGACAATTTTTATTAATCAACGACTGGTCATAAACAAAACTAATTTTTCATATTGGGAGGATATTAGCGATGGCAGAAAGTTCAGAAGTTGCAAAGATCAAGGAGTATAAGGGGCTTCTTGATGAGGGGATCATTAGCCAAGAAGAATTTGAAGAAAAAAAGCAGGCCATTATGGCTCATGGTGACCAAAAAGGGAATTCCGTCAGCTCAATCATTAATGAGGTGCCAACTGCGACAGGAAAATTAAGTACTAAGTCCAAAATCGCGGCTGGTCTCTTTGGTCTCTTTTTTGGTGCATTTGGGGTTCATAATTTTTATCTAGGCTACAAAAACAAAGCAATTTTGCAGCTGGTTTTGACGATTGTGGGCTTCCTTACTCTTATCATTGCTATTGGTGCCGTAATTCTTATTGGGGTTGAAATTTGGACGTTTATCGAAAGCATTATGATTCTGACCTCTCGCAAGGGCTCGCAATGGCACCTTGATGCGATGGGAAATGAGCTTTTAGATTAGTCTGATTGGGGAAGAATCTATGCGAAAAATTTCAGTATCTGCTGCAGTAATCCTGCTTTCTTTAGGGCTTGCGGGCTGCAGTAATCCAATCAGCGAAAAAATGCAAAATGTTTCTGAAAAACAGACCACGATTGGCATTCCATTTACCAATAAAAACCTCACGATTGGCCTTTTTAGCTTGCCTCATATTACGGATAAGGCACCTAAGACGGAATCAGCAAGCAGTTCAGCAGTCAGTTCATCTTCAAGTTCTGTTTCTGAGTCAAGCAGCAGTCATTCAGTTAAGAAGGCAGCTGCTGAATCATCATCCAGCAGTACCAGTGCTACAAAAAAATCTGTAAATGATGAGTCGCTTTGGAATAACGAAAAGGATGCTCAATTGGAATCATTTTTTGATGAATGGGCACCAAAGATGAATCAGTCATACACTAGATATGATGGTCAAACGCCGATTACAACTAAAGTAGGATTAACATTTCCAGAAGATTTAGGTCGTGTCCGTGTCAATGATCAATCTGTGTCAGTTGGATGGTCACCGTCTGGCAATGGTGATTATGACTACAACGTTGTAGCAATCTATAATTATGACCGGCCAGATGATCAAGAAGATGGGCCGATGCGGGTAACGTATTTCTTTGCCTTCCATAATGGCCAGCCGGTTGCACTGGTTGATCAAACAACCAATGGCTATTCGCTAAATGCAAAGCCAACGTCTAATCATGATGTGGCCGCTGCGTTTGAGCAGATTGCTAAGTAATCAACTGGTTCCAAAGATCTAATAACATAATTGAGGGGAATAACATAATGATCTTTATTATCGGTTTTGTAATCTTAGTAATGATTATCATATTTGCTAATAGTGGCAGTAAAAAGAACCGAACGACTAAAAACAATACTACTGCATCAGGCGTTTCTAATATTGCCGAAACGGTTGAGGATGATTCACTGACTGGCTGGATTAAAAGCTTCAGTCTTTGCTTTCGAATTGGCCTTTTTACAAGCATTATTGGTGGAATAACGATTGCTATTTCTAGTAGTGCTGCAGATAGTCTGGCGGATTCATCAATTAGGAGTGGAACGGCATCAACTGCTATTCAGCTTGGTATTTCATCGGGCCTTGTCCTATTGATAATTGCTGCCCTCTGTTTTATTTTTTCATTTATACGGTGGCTCTTTGCTATCCTTTTTTAGCCTAGAATTGAACACCAACAGATATAGTCTTAAATTTCAAAATGGGTCTCTGCGAACAAGTGGAGACCCATTTTTATTAAGCTCTGTCTGCTTTTCAAGGGTGCGAAATGATACTGGTTGAGGTATCAGCACTAGCCACTGAAAAATGGTCAGCCAATGAGGCCAATCAATGGACGATCGGCTTGAAAGCAGTGGCAAACAGCTCAAGCTTGACGATTATGCAAAAGTACTTGCATAAAGTCATATGACAAAAAGATCATTATCTACTTTTTTCAAAAAAGCGATGCATAGTAGGTAATTTCAGCTCTGTAATTAGAAAAAGACTGCTTTTTCTTCACAAAGCCTGCAAGCTTGGGGCCGTTAAATCAATCGTCAGTTGGCTGCTGAAGAAATGCATTGAACAGGCGATTCTGAAGTCGGCACCAATCAATATCAGGGCTGTGTCAACTGCCAACGATTAAGAAGCGGTGGTGGAATGCATAGTATTTGAAGATATAAGAAAAGAGCCCGCCAGTCAGCGAGCTCTTTTGATTTAGACTTGATTAATCTTTGCGCTTGTTTTGATTATCCTTGACGTGATTACGGATTGGATAGCTCAAGTAGATCGTGCTGGTCATGACGATTGGCAAGATGATTACCAAGATGATCAGACCAACGATTACCGTCATAGCAACTTCAATCAGCGTTGGAATGCCAGATGGAATCAAAGCAGCAAACGTACCACTCAAGATGATAGCGGCACTGATAACGACGGTCCCGATGATTGCACAGGCATAGTAGATTCGCTCGCCTGGCAGGTACTTGTTCTCGTCGATTTCACGATAACGCGTCATCAAGAAGATACTGTAGTCAACCCCTAAGGCAATCAGCATAATGAAGCTAAAGAATGGTGTATTCCAAGCCAGCATGCTGCGGTGCATGAAGATGCCGACCAGCCAGTGGTTGATTGACAGTGAGGAAATGTAGGCCAACAACAGCGAACCCAGAATGTAGACCGGCTGCAGCAGCGAATGCGTGATCAGCATCAGCGCAATGCCAATCCCGATCAGCATGATGGCAGCGGTCCGGACAAAGTCGCCGCTGGCCGTGTTCTTAATGTCATTGATCCGTGAAGACTGACCGCCCATGGCAACCGTGGCATTGCTAAGGGCAGTGCCTTTCAATGACTTACGAGCCATGTTGGAGATGTTTTCGGCATCTTTTGTGGCTTTTTCATCACTAGGGTTGGTGTCAAAGACAATCGTAATCTTGGTGATCTTACGGTTGGATGACATGTAGTTGTCGATTGCTGGCTTAAAGGTATTGCTGTGCAGAACTGACTTAGGAATGTAGAAGGTTTCAGCAGCTGCCGACTTCTGCAGGCCAGTCAGGTAGCTTTGACCCTCGCCAAGTCCAGAGTTCAGCTGGTTAAGGCCGTTGGTGATCTGTGGTGAGCTTTGCGCCAGCTTGTTGATGCCGGTGTTAAGCTGCAGACTGCCGGCACTAAGCTGTCCCATCCCGGCACTTAACTGTTGACTGCCAGAGTAGGCAGAGTTGATGCCGTTGCTTAACTGTGGCGATGCGGCTGCCAGCTTGTTGATGCCAGTGTTAAGCTGACCCAGAGCATTGGTGCCTTGACCAAGTGCGCTTTGAATCTGGTTGAGGCCGCTGGTTAACTGCTGCAGGGCTGAAACGGCACCAGGCAGAGCAACATTGGAGGCTTGAGCCAATTGAGAAACCTGAGCCTTCAGCGTTGCGACCTGCGTATTAAGGTTCTGCAGACTGGAAGCCGAACCGGCAACGTTTTGCAAGGAACCGGCCAGTGATTTGTCGGCATTGCCAGCTGTCTGCAGGTTTTGGGCCACGCTTTGCAGCTGACTGGCCAGCGCGCTGGTTTGACTGTTGGTCTGAGAAGCAATCTGGCTTTGAATGCCGCTAAGAATCTGCTGCATAGCTCCTTCCATCACGGCCTTTTGCTGGTCGTTCAGGTTGGCTTGACTTTCAGCAGCCTTAAACTGAGTCATGACAGAATCAAGACTGGCGGAGCTGGAAGAACCGGCAGATCCTTGAATGCTCTTTAAGGTATTGCCTGCCTGTTCCAGCTGACTGCCAATGATCTGAGCCTGGCTGGCAACGTTTTGCAGGTTGGATTGAATGCCGGTCGTATCAATCGAGGTACCAGCACTCTGCAGGGCGCTGTTCAGCTGTTGGATGCCGTTATTGATCTGTGGCAGACCGCTTTCCAGCTGTTGAAGCTGTGAGGCATTGGCGCCGGTCAATTGAGAACTGAGCTGCTGACTCATCTGGTTCATGCCGTTGACTAGCTGCTGACTACCGGCACTAAGCTGGTTTAAGCCGTTGGTCATTTGATTGCCGCCAGAACTGAGCTGTGCCAGACCAGAAGTCAGTTGGTTGGCACCAGTAGCCGCGGAATTGATCCCGCTGTTCAGCTGGTTGGTACCAGTTGCGGCGGAGTTAAGGCCATTTGTCATCTGCTGACTGCCGGCACTTAGTTTGCCAAGCCCGTTACGAGCCGTTGAAACGCCGTTGTTAACCGTCTTCATCTGGCTGTTGACGTAAAGCTTCTTGATCTTGGAACCAGATGGCTGAGTAACGGAAGCCACGGTCTTAACGCCTTTGGTATGCTTGATCTGTTCCGTCAACTGGTCGATCAGCTTTAAGTCTTTTTCGTTGTCCAGCGTGTGGTTGGACTTGATATAAAGCGTGGCGGGCTCAGCCGTTCCTTTGGAGAAGTGCTTCTGAACGATCAGGAACCCTTGCTTGGATGGCGTTGAGTCAGCAATTTCTGCCGTGTCGTCATAATTCAGCTTGTTTTGATAAGTGAAGTAGAATGGCGACAGAACAGCCAGAACCAAGACCAGCGCAATGATTGGATGAGCCAGGGAATGCTTGGAAAGAAAACGCCAGAACGGACTTTCCGATTCACCGTTGAAGGTCTTAACCGGCCAGAACATGGTCTTACCCATCGTGGTCATAAAGAACATGTTCAGCGTCAGCAAGACAATCAGCAAAACGGCAACCCCAACGGCAACCCCAGCTGCGGATTTGTAAACTGAGAAACGGGCCAGACCCAGTGCTGAGAAACCGATCAAGATAGAAGAACCTGACATCAGGATCGTCTTGCCGGCATTCCACTGGGCGTTTTTGGCCGCCTCGAACTTATCCATGCCGTTTCCTAGATTAGCCTTGAAACGGTCATAAAGCAGAATGTTGTAGTCGGTACCGATCCCAAACAAAACGATCACCATAAAGACTTGGGTAAAGTTACTGAATGGGAAATTAAAGTTCTTAACCAGGTTGGTAACGATTGAAAAGGCGGTAATAAACGAAACCCCAACCGTCAGCAGCGAGATCAATGGAACGATCGGTGACCGGAAGACCAGTACCAAGACGATGAAGATAAAGATAACCGAGATGACCTCAGTCTTCTTGATTCCTTCTTGGATGGCTCCCGAAAAGTCGTCCTGCAAGATGTCGGCGCCAGTAATATAGGTTCTGATGCCATCCGTCTTAACGGCTTTAGTAAGCTGCTTGTTGATATTAGAAACGGATTTCTTTTTAGAAACGTTTAACTGAACAAGTTCGGTAGTCTTGTCTTTTGAGATCAGGTTCTTCTTGGTAGCCGAGTTTTCATATGGGGTCAACATACTCTTGATGCCCAGTTCGGATTTGTGACGCTTCAGATAGCGAATCGTCTGATTAACGCTTTTTTGATCCGATTTGGACATCGCACCGTCTTGATTGTTAAAAACGGCGACAACTTGATAGGTATTGTTTTGATGATGTCCCCAATGATTGCCAATCGTGCTGGCAACCTCACTTTGAACGTTGGCAGGCAGTGAGATTGTCGAGTGCTCACGCGTTAATTGATTGACGTTAGGCAGCATGAAGATCGAGATCACAACAATGAGAATCCACGCGATCAAGGATCCAACGTGGTTTTTAATAAATCGCATCTCAAAATTTCTCCTTACCTATTTAAATAAAAAATTAATGCACCAAAATTACGGCTTGCATGTCCTAGGCTTTTTCAACAGGGTCAATCAGTCGAAAAAGCATTTGATGGTAGTTGACAGTCGCAGCATTTTCATCTTCATCCTGATAGAGTGGTGCTGTTTCAAGAAAAATGTAGCCTAAAACGGCACCTACCAAGACGTGTGACGAAATTAAGCGGTTGCCATCAACGTCAACGACTTGATCGACCAACTTGATCATTCGCTTGATTTCTTGATACATTGCCGAGTCGGTTGAAAAACGCTGGGCATGGTACAGGATCGCTGATAAAGAAGCATGGGCCAGTAAAAAATCACGAACGATATCCGCGAATTTTAAATAGGCCTTGGAACCGGAAAGACCGATAATGCCATCAACGACCTGCTGATACATTTGCTGCATCAATCGAGCACCAGTCAGCGATACCATTTCTTCACGGTTGGCGACATAGTTGTAAAGCGATTGTGAGCGAATGTCGAGTGCTTTAGCCAGATTGGGCATGGTTAAAGCTTCAAGCCCTTGTTCATCGGCTAATTTTTCAGCAGTAGCAAGTACCTTTTCCCGATCAAGGGTTCGTCGCTTGGTCATGAAATCCCTCCTTTACTTTTTTTAACCAGAATAATATAACATTACTAAATGTAGATAACAATCTACACTCTGTAGTTTATTTGAGCAAGATGTTCGATTATGAGATATATGTCGTAAATCATTCCATAACGGCATAAAAAAAGACCTGCAACATTTGGCAAGTCTTAGGATAAGGGATGGGCAATGTAGCGTAATTGATCGAAATCAAAGAAATAGGAAAGATTTTTTGATTGAACCAAATAGCGATCCTGACCAAGCGATTTTAAATAGCCGCGTACCTCAACCGGCTGGCCCGCAGCAGTTTTAGGCATCAGCTGCAGATAGACCAGTAGATGATCAGACAATGCTTTTTGGATAAACATTTTCCTTTGAAAAGCGGGCTGGGGATTTAATAAATCTGGAATAGGAGCGAACTCAATCGGCTCAAACAAATGGTGCAGACTTTGGGAGATAATTTTGGTACTACGATTAATAATTGACTGCCGCTGATTTTGCATGATCATTCCTCCGAACACTCGTTTGTGACTATAGTATACGAACAAGCGTTCAAAAATGCAAGCAATAATTTTAATACAACTTTTTATTTATTGAGATGAGCGGGCCAAATACCGGTAAATAAGTGATTGGCCACCTTAGTTGATGTTGAGATGACCATTGCTGAAACGAGATGATCGACAGCCGTATTAATAAAAAGGATCACCGTAAGCATGGTCAGAAAAGATCGTTTCATCATCAGGCGATATTTTTGCAAGGGCAGCGGATATTTTCAAGCTGTGATTCAAGTAAGAGCAAAATCAGAATCCAGCTGCTGATTAGGCGGATCTTGAAATTTCCATTGAATTATGACCGAATTTATTGCAGAATATGGTATTATTAAACATTAAAAGAGCTATGAGAAAAGAAGGTATGGAAGCAATATGAGCAAGCGAGGAATGCTGATTGTTTTGTCTGGTCCATCAGGCGTAGGTAAAGGAACGGTTAGAAAAGCGCTGTTTAGTCAGCCTGGCAATGATTTTCAATACTCGGTCTCAATGACGACGCGGCAGCCCCGGCCCGGCGAAGTCAACGGCAAGGACTATTTCTTTGTTTCAAAAGAGGAGTTTGAGCAGCACATTCGCGAAGGGCAGATGTTGGAATATGCCAAGTATGTTGACAACTATTACGGCACTCCTTTAAAATATATAAATGATACGCTAGACGAAGGTAAAGATGTCTTCTTGGAAATTGAAGTCAATGGTGCCATGCAGGTTCGCTCAAAATGTCCTGATGGCGTCTTCATCTTTCTTACGCCGCCGGATCTGATGGAGCTGCGCCAACGCTTGATCCATCGTGGTACCGACAGCATGGAAGTCATCAACAAACGAATCCACAAAGCTTTCGGCGAGATTCAAATGATGCAGAACTACGACTATGCCGTGGTTAATGATCAAGTTGACAATGCAGTCACTAAGATCAAAGACATTATTCGTTCCGAACGCTTGCGGGTACCTCGCGTAATGCCGGATTACCTTGAAATGTTAGGAGATTCAGAAAAATGATTCTTTTTCCATCAGTCGATGAATTGCTCAAGCGCGTTGACTCTCGCTACTCTCTGATTATGCTGGCAAGCAAGCGGGCTCACGAAATTGATAAGTACCGTGCTGACAAATGGCGTGCCGAAAACGCTGATCAGTCAAAGGACAATTACGCAGCCGAGGCATTGGCACAAGATCATCCATTGCTGCTGGATCATTACTACTCAACCAAGTCAGTCGGGATGGCGCTGGAAGAAATCGAAGCCGGCAAGGTAACGATTGATACTGATCATACGGAAGACTTGCAAGACTAGTTGCAGCTGCCAAAGAGCGACACCAGACAAAAGTTTTGGTGCTGCTCTTTTTATTTTTCATCAAGGAGGCAAACATGACGAAGATTGCGGTACATATGACAGGTGGGATTGCTGTCTATAAGGCAGTTGAAGTTGTTCGCGGCTTGCAGAAGCAGGGGCATGAGGTTCGCGTGGCGATGACTCAAAATGCAGCCCGCTTTGTCGGCCCGGCAACTCTAGCGGCGCTAACCAAGCATCCCGTTTTAATCGATCAGTGGGCGGCGACTTTAAACGGTCAGGTGTCGCATATTGAACTGGCAGACTGGAGCGAGCTGTCCTTAGTGGTTCCGGCAACGGCCAATCTGTTGGCAAAAATGGCAGCAGGTCTGGCCGATGACGCGGTTTCAGCCACGCTTTTGGCAACCAGCGCGCCAAAGATCGTGGTCCCAGCCATGAACGTTCACATGTGGAACAATCCAGCTACGCAAAGAAACATTGCCCAGCTCAGACAGGATAACGTCATGGTAATGGATCCGGCAACAGGTATGCTTGCAGAAGGGTATGCCGGTAAGGGACGCATGCCGGAGCCAGCTGCGATCGTAAAACAGGTGCAGGATTACTTAACCAATGGCCCGCTGAAAGGTAAAACGCTGGTAGTGACTGCTGGTGGTACCAGAGAGGCGCTTGATCCGGTTCGCTATCTAGGCAATCGTTCCTCTGGTAAAATGGGAATTGCAATTGCAAAAGCAGCGGCCAATGCAGGTGCACGGGTCGAATTGATTGTCGGCAGCGTTTCGGTTGCACTGCCGCATTCTGATCGCATTACGGTGACCCAAGCCCTTTCAACGAGCGCGATGGCGGCTGCCGTATCCGACAAGTTTCAAACAGCTGATGCCTTGATCATGGCAGCGGCGGTTGCAGATTTTCGGCCAGCCGTTTTGGCGGATCAAAAAATTAAAAAGCATGGCGATGACACCTTGACTCTGCATTTGGTACCAACTGAAGATATTTTGGCAAAGATGGGCGCGCAAAAACGATCGGATCAAGTAGTAATCGGCTTTGCGGCTGAGACCAATGATCTTTTGCAAAATGCCGATGCCAAGCTGCAAAAGAAAAATGCCGATGTAATCGTGGCTAATGACGTTTCTGAGCCGGGAATCGGGTTTGGAACGGATGACAATGCCGTTACGATTCTGCGACCAAACCAGGCACCGTTGAGATGGTCGCGCCAGTCTAAGATGATGATTGCCGAAAAAATCGTTGCTTTGACGGCCAACCTGTTGAAAGTGGGTGATTAAATGGCTGAACTGGCCCAGGTAATCGTTGACGTACCGACGATGCAGACTGACCAGCCATATACCTACGCGATTCCCAAACGCCTGGAAAGCCAGATTCAAGTCGGCATGCGCGTAATCGTACCATTTGGGCGGGGCAAGCGCGAGGTGCAGGGCTTTGTCGTTGGCATTGATCAGCCGACGGAATATGATGGCACGCTCAAATCAATTATTGGGTTGATGGATCTGGTACCGGTCGTCAATACCGAACTGCTGCAACTGAGCCGATGGATGGCCGATCAAACCTATGCATTCTGGATTTCGTGTTTGTATACGATGCTGCCCAATGCCTTAAAAGCCAAGAGTCATCGAGTGGTGCGCATAGTTGATGAGGTTGATGAGCAGACGGCCCTGGATCTTTTTCAAGGAGCTGATGAGCTGGATTTTGAACGCTATCAAAATGATCCGCAAATCGTCAGCCAGCTGCTCAAACTTAAGCGGCAGGGTAAGGTCTCGTTTGAGTATCAAGTTGAGGACCGGGCCCGTGTCAAAAAAGAAATTGCTATTCAGCCATTGATGTCGTTTGAACAATATGAAGATGAGCGAGTCGGCGTTCGGGCCAACGCGCATGCTCAACAGCGACTGCTTTCCTATCTGCAGCAGATTGACGGCCAAAAAGTCAAGCTTAAGCAGGCCGAACAGCAGTCGGGGTTGAAAGCTGGAACGTTTAACGTTGGCGAAAAGCGCGGCTGGCTCAAAAAAATTGCAGTGGAGACCTATCGAACGCCGGCTGGTATGATACCTGATGATCAGCATCTGGATTCGCCATTAAAATTGAATCCGGATCAGCAGGCAGCCGTTGCCAAAATCGATCAGGCCATCGATCAAGCCCAAAATCAAACCTTTTTGCTGCAGGGGGTTACCGGGTCAGGCAAAACCGAAGTCTACCTGCAGGCAATGGCTGAAGCTTTAAGGCAGGGGAAAACGGCCTTGATGCTGGTGCCAGAAATCTCTTTGACGCCGCAGATGGTCAATCGGGTCCGGCGGCGATTTGGTCAGCGTGTGGCCGTTTTGCACAGCAGTCTTTCAGATGGCGAGCGCTATGATGAATGGCGCCGAATCGAGCGGGGCGAGGCTCAGGTAGTAGTCGGCGCGCGATCGGCGGTGTTTGCTCCACTTGAAAATCTGGGACTGATTATTATGGATGAAGAACACGAAACCAGCTATAAGCAAGACGAAACGCCGCGCTATCATGCTCGTGACGTTGCCGCCTGGCGTGCTGAGTATCATCATGCACCGCTGGTATTGGGATCGGCCACCCCTAGTCTGGAAAGCCGGGCGCGGGCACTGGCTGGCGTCTATCAGCTTTTAAGAATGCCGATGCGGGTCAATCAGCGGCCGTTGCCACCAGTAGAAGTCGTTGACATGCGGCCGGAAATGCAGCGCAACGGCGAGACCAACTTTTCAGACCGGCTGTTGAATCTGTTGAACGAGCGGCTGCAAAAAGGCGAACAGAGTATTTTGATGCTGAATCGGCGCGGTTTTTCTTCATTTATTATGTGCCGAGACTGCGGCTTTGTTTTGAAGTGTCCCAACTGTGATATCTCGCTGACGCTGCACATGGACTCGAGAACGATGAAATGTCATTATTGCGGCCATGAGGAGCCGATTCCTTCAATCTGTCCGCAATGCCAAGGTAGCCACATTCGCTACTATGGCACGGGAACCGAAAAAGTTGCGGCCGAGCTGCAGCAGCTGATGCCTAGCGCGCGTGTGATTCGCATGGATGTTGATACAACACGGCGCAAAGGGATGCATGCCAAGCTGCTGAAAGAATTTGGCGAGCATCAAGCCGATATTTTGCTGGGCACGCAGATGATTGCCAAGGGACTCGACTTTCCCAACGTGACTCTGGTGGGGGTCTTGAATGCCGATACGGGATTGGACCTGCCAGACTTTCGGGCCAGTGAGCGGACGTTTGATCTGCTCAGTCAGGTCAGCGGTCGTGCTGGTCGTGCCGATAAGCCGGGAAACGTCGTGATTCAGACCTTTAATCCAGATAACTACGCGATTCGCTATGCGCAGCTGCATGATTATGAAGACTTCTTCAAGGCCGAGATGAACATTCGCTACCAGGCTGGCTATCCGCCTTATTACTACACCGTTCGCATCATGGCCAGTAATGAAGACGAACGTGCGGCCGCCAAGGCCATCTATGAAATCAGAAATCAGCTCAGTGTCAGTCTAAGCAAAGAGACGGTCGTTTTAGGGCCTACGCCGCGGCCGATTGCTCGAATGAAAAACCGATACTATTATCAAATAATCGTTAAGTATAAGCATGATCCCAAGCTGCACGCGCTTTTAAAGGACATCATGCGTCAAACGCAGGCCAAGAGTCGGCAAGACACCTTGGTCAGCATTGATCCGGAACCACAGTATTTTATGTAATCAAGAAAGGATTTGTTGTTATGTCAGTATCAGTCGTATTTATGGGAACGCCTCAGTTTGCCGTGCCGATTCTGCAGGCCTTGATTGATGATGAGGCCTATGACGTAAAGGCGGTCGTTACGCAGCCGGATCGCCGGGTTGGCCGCAAGCATGAACTGCGCGCGACACCAGTTAAGGAACTGGCCGTTAAGTATGGAATCGAGGTTCTGCAGCCCGAAAAGCTGAGCGGCAGTCCGGAAATGCAGCGTGTGATCGACTTGGCGCCTGATTTTGAGATTACCGCGGCGTTTGGTCAGTTTTTGCCCGTCAAGATGCTTGAAGCGGCTAAGATTGCGGCCATCAACGTCCACGGCTCGCTGCTGCCTAAATACCGTGGCGGCGCGCCGATTCAATACTCAATCATCAATGGCGATCAAGAAACCGGCGTCACGATCATGTACATGGTCAAAGCAATGGATGCCGGCGATATTATTGCGCAAAAGGCAATTCCGATTACCAAACAGGATGACAGCGGCACGATGTTTGAAAAATTGAGTCTGCTGGGCCGTGACCTTTTGATGGAGACGCTGCCCAAAATGATTGCCGGCGACGTACAGCCAGTTAAGCAGGATCCGGAAAAAGTCGTCTTCTCACCGAATATTACCAGTGAGCAGGAACGCATTGACTATCGCCTGCCAGCTGACCGGATTGATGATAAAGTGCGCGGCTTACGGCCATTCCCAATTGGCAACATGATTATTGACGGTCTGCAGACTAAGATCTACGACGTCACGCCATTGGACGAAAAAACGGATCTGGCACCGGGACAGGTCGTACGCGTTGAAAAGCATGCCTTGATTCTGGCGGCTGGCGATCATACGACTTATCGGATCAATCGGCTCAAGCCTAAGGGCAAACGCGAAATGGACATCACTTCCTATCTGAATGGTCATCAAAATCTAAAGCAAGGAGTTCAGGCAATCACCGATGAAGAATAAGCAAATTAATACCGCACGCGGCGCTGCTTTAAAAACGCTTGATCAGGTGCTGCAAAACGGCGCCTATTCCAATCTGCAGCTGAATCAGAATCTCAAGAGCAGCCAGCTGAGCGAAGTCGACAAACGCTTGGCTACCAATCTGGTCTATGGCGTCTTGCAGCACAAGCTAACCCTGGAATACTGGCTGGCGCCTTTTATTAAGGGTAAAAAGATCGAAAGCTGGGTCAAGACGCTGCTTTTAATGTCGATCTATCAATATCGCTACCTGGATCGCGTGCCTGACTGGGCGGTAACCAATGAGTCGATCGAACTGGCTAAGCAGCTTGGCAATCCGGGAACCCGTCGTTTTGTGACCGGTGTTTTGCATGCCGTTTTGCGTCAGGGGCTGGGGGATGTTAACGCCATCGAGGATCCAATCAAGCGGCGTTCAGTCGAGTTCAGTCTGCCGCAATGGCTGGTTGATGAATTGATCAAACAATATGGTCAGCCGACTGCCGATGCAATTTTTAAGGCCGTCAACGAACCAGCCCGCGTGTCACTGCGGGTAAATGAGGTCAAGACGACTATTCCCCAGGCAATCGCCATTTTAAAAGAACAGGGCGTTGAAGTTGTGCCTAGTCAGGTTGCCAAGGCCGGTCTGGTGGTTAAAAGCGGCGATGTCGTCAATACAGACTCGTTTATGCAGGGATTGGTCACGATTCAAGACGAAAGCGCCATGCTGGCAGTAGAAAGCATGACGATTAACCCAGCAGATCAGGTTTTAGATGCCTGTGCCGCGCCGGGAGGGAAAACCGTCCAGATTGCGGCTGCTTTGGATGAAAAACAGGGTGGCAGCGTTACGGCCTTAGACATTCATGCCCACAAGATCAAATTAATTGAAAAAAATGCTCAGCGGCTTGGCGTGGCTGAGCGCGTCCATGCCTGTCAACTGGATGCACGCAAGGTAGATGAAAAGTTTGAGGATGGCCAGTTTGATAAAATCTTAGTTGACGCGCCCTGCAGCGGAATTGGCCTTTTGCGCCGCAAGCCCGAGATTCGCTATGATAAAAAACTTAGTGACAGTCAAAACCTGCATGAAATTCAGCTGGCAATTTTAAATGCAGTTGCCCCAAAACTAAAAAAAGGCGGTATAATGACATATAGTACGTGCACGATTTTGCAGCAGGAAAATGATGGTACCGTGCAGGCCTTTTTAGCCGCGCATCCCGAATTCAGACTGCTAAAGACGCAAACGGCGCGTGCCTTGAAAAACGCGCGAACGGGGGCAACCTTGACGATTTTGCCAAGCGATTATGGTTCTGATGGATTCTTTATCAGCAACCTCCAACGTTTGTAGAAGGGAACATAGACCCATGGAAACAGCCTATCAATCAGATATTGGACAACAACGATCTGAAAATCAAGATCGCGTCGATAGTTTTGCCACGGATGCCGGAATGCAGCTGGATTTGGTTGCAGATGGCATTGGTGGTAATCGTGGCGGGGATGTTGCCGCTCAAACAACCGTTCAGACTCTCGGTCAGCGCTTCTTAAAGTCTGCGCCCAATGATGAGGCAGCTGCTAAACAGTGGCTTGCCGATCAGGTGCAGCAGATCAATGATCAAATCATTGACGAATCACGCAAGAATGAAAATTATCAGGGAATGGGGACCACTTTGGTAGCCGCCATTTTCTTTAATGATCGGCAAAAAATCGTAATTGCCAATATCGGCGACAGTCGTGGCTATATCATGCATCAAAACGTCTTGACACAGGTCACGATTGATCATTCCTTGGTAAATGAGTTAGTCAAGAACGGCGATCTAACCGAACAGGAAGCCGCCGTGTCACCACAGAACAATATTATAACCCGGGCAATTGGAATCTCGCATGATGCGCAGATTGATGTCAACGTTTTTCCATTTGAACCGGGAGATCAATTGCTAATGTGCTCGGATGGCCTGTCCAAAACTGTTGATAAGCAGGAATTGACCCAAGTGCTACAAAGCGATGCACCGCTGAAGGACAAGTGCAGCGTTTTGGTTGAAAAAGCCAATGCAGCTGGTGGCCCGGACAATATCACCGTTCTGATCAGCCAAAATGATCAGGAGAGATAAAATCAATGAAACCCGGATATGAGCTTAATCACCGGTATAAAATAATCGAATCGCTGGGTGAGGGCGGCATGGCCAATGTCTACCTGGCTCACGATCTGGTGCTGGATCGCGATGTTTCGGTCAAGCTGCTGCGCTTGGACCTGCGCGATGATCCGAGTACCAAACGTCGCTTTGAACGAGAAGCCATGGCGGCCACTCAGCTTAACGATCCTCATATCGTTGGCGTTTATGATGTTGGCGAAGAGCATGGCATTCAATACATGGTAATGGAATACGTTAAGGGTACCGACCTGAAAACCTATATTCATGATCACTATCCAATTCCCTTGCCGCAAGTCATCGACATTATGGAACAGGTTTTGTCAGCAGTGCAGACCGCCCATGCTAACGGCATTATTCACCGCGACTTAAAGCCACAGAATATTTTGATCGATGAGAATAAAAATATTAAGATTACGGATTTTGGGATTGCCATGGCGGCTTCGCAAAATTCAATGACGCAAACCAATAGTCTGTTGGGATCGGTTCACTACCTTTCTCCCGAACAGGCGCGCGGCAGCATTGCAACGCCGCAGTCTGATATCTACTCTTTAGGAATCATCCTATTTGAACTGCTGACTGGTCAAGTGCCTTTTGAAGGTGAGACAGCGGTTTCGATTGCCTTAAAACACTTTCGCGATGAGATTCCGTCAGTGCGCAGATTCAATCCGCAGATTCCGCAGCCGTTGGAAAACGTGGTCTATCGTGCCACTGCCAAACACCCTTGTGACCGATATCACGATGTTGCGGCGATGGCGGCTGATCTGCAGACCTCGCTGGATCCATCACGGGCTGATGAACCAAAATTCGTAGTTGGTCAACGTTCCAGCAACGAAGAAACCAAAGTATTGGATCTGGATGCAATTAAAGAGGCCGCCAATCTTGATGAGACCAGCGATGAAAAGGTTGACGACGACACCAAACAACTGACGGCAACGCGACAAAGCCGTATGAAACGCTCCATTCAGCGCCACCCAATTCGCAAATGGGCGGTTATTTTAGTGCTGCTGGTCGTGGCCATTGGAATCGGTACCGGTCTTTACATGCATCGCTCGGTCAGCGTTCCTGACGTTGAGGGACTGACGACGGCACAGGCGGAAAAGAAACTGCAGGCAAATCATCTGCGCTTAGGCAACGTTATCGAAAAAAGCAGTCAGACCGTGGCTAAAAATCATGTCGTCAAAGTCGCTGACAACCAGCGACGCGCCCATGCCGGCCAGTCGATCGATCTGGTTGTCAGCCGCGGCGTTAAGACCTGGAAGATGGCTGATTACGTTGGCGACAGCTATTCTGACACGGCTGATGAGCTGCGCGATAAAGGCTTTGTCGTTAAGCAGACTAAGAAATATTCTGATACCGTTGCAACGGGGAAGGTCATTAAACAAAGCGTCAATGCCGGCACGACGATCAATCCCAGCCAGCAGACGGTCACACTGACAGTTAGCGCCGGCAAGAAACAGGTCACTATTCCAAGCTTTAAAGGCAAGGATGTCAGTGAAGTGCAGGATTTTGCCAATAAGCACCAGCTGCAATTGACGACGACGCAGAAAAATTCAACAACCGTTGCTACCAACCATGTGATCCAGCAAACGCCTAAAGCAGGCAGCAAGCTGACGCATGGTGATACCTTGACCGTTCAGATTGCCAGCAATTCCAACGAGTTAAGGACGACCAATATTCAAATCAACATTCCGTTTGATGGTAATGGCGGCAAGAAGGAAAACCGAGTACAGGTATATATTCGCGATGCCTATCATAACCTGACGATGGAATATGAGGATATTACCATTAATCAAGAAACGACGATTAACGTACCATTTACGCTGCGTAATGGTCAGACTGGCGCCTACCGAGTAATTCGCAATGGTCAGACTATTATGAGCGCGACGAATATTACAGGATAAGTTGAGGTGTAAAGTGCAACAAGGAATCATCCAGCAATCGCTCAGCGGCTTTTTTGACGTGCTTTGTGACGGTGCAGTTTATCGTACGCGTGGCCGGGGCAACTTCCGTAAGCGCGGCATTAAGCCAATCGTTGGCGATCAAGTAGAATTTGCAGACGGCTATCTGCTTAAGGTGCTGCCCCGTAAGAATCAGCTGCGGCGGCCGCCAGTAGCCAATGTCGATCAGGCAGTCGTTGTTACGGCCGCTAAACAGCCCAAGTTTTCCAGCAATTTATTGGATCGTCAGCTGATTGCTTTGGAAAAACAAGCCATTGAACCAATCATTTATTTTTCTAAGACGGATCTGCTAAATGATGACGAATGGCAGGATCTGCAGCCGATCTTAGCTGGCTATCGGGCAATCGGCTACGCAGTAATTGCGCAGCGGCCGCCGTTTGGCCAAACAACACTGGATCAGCTTCAACAGCTGCTTAGTCATCATATCGTTACGATGATGGGGCAGACCGGGGCAGGCAAGTCAACGCTGCTGAATTATCTGGCGCCTGAATTAAATCTGGCAACTGGTGAGGTCTCACAGGCTTTAAAACGCGGGCGGCATACCACGCGTAAAGTCAGTCTGATGACGATTGGCGAGGCCTTGATTGCTGATACGCCTGGTTTTTCGTCATATGAGGATTTTGATATGGACGTGACGGAGCTTTCAAAATTATTTCCAGAAATGCGTCAGTTGGCCCCAGAATGCAAATTTCGTGGCTGTCTGCATCTAAAAGAACCTGGCTGTGCCGTGAAGAACGCCGTCGAGCATGGTACAATAATGAAGAGCCGGTATGACAATTATGTTCAGTTTAATGAACTGATTGTCAGCCAAAAACCAAACTATTGAATTGAAACGAGGGAAAAAGATTATGATTAAAGTAGCTCCATCGATTTTGAGCGCAGACTACATGAATCTTGAAAAGGACATCAAGCTGGTTGACCAGGCTGGTGCCGAAGAACTGCACATTGACGTGATGGATGGCACGTTTGTTCCAAGCATTTCCTATGGCCCAGGCTTTGTAAAGGCAATTCGTCAAATCACTGACATGTACCTGGACGTTCACATGATGGTTCAAAATCCTGAACACCTGATTCCAGCAATGGCAGAAGCTGGTGCTGACAACATTGGCGTTCACGTTGAAGCAACGCCGCACATTCACCGTGCCCTGCAGCTGATCAAGAACGCAGGCAAGGATGCTGAAGTCGTGATCAACCCAGGGACGCCGGTTGAGATGATCAAGCCGGTTCTGCACATGGTTGACCAAGTATTGGTAATGACTGTTAACCCTGGCTTTGGCGGTCAAAAGTTCCTGCCAGAAACGGTTGCCAAGATTGCTGAATTGGATGCAATTAAGAAAGCTAACGGCTATGACTTTGACATTGAAATTGATGGTGGGATCAACAATGAAACGGTTGTTGACTGCTACAAGGCTGGCGCCACGGTTGCGGTTGCCGGTTCATACGTCTACAATGCCGAAGACCCACTGACCCGCATTCAAGCACTGCGCGACGCTACTAAGTAATCAGGTTAATTAGGTTAAAAACGTGACGAAGCGATTCGTCGCGTTTTTTGAGAGGCTGCTTATGAATGAAAAAATCAACATTATGGTTGGCGGGCCAGAAGCGCTGATTCCTTATGATCAAGTCGCTGATCATCGCTCTGAGACTTGGCTGGGCGTTGATTTAGGAGCAACCAGACTGCTTGAGCATGGTATTGTTCCCGAATATGCTGCTGGCGACTTTGATTCCAGCACGCCTGAGCAATTAGCACGAGTCAAAGCGGCGGTCCAAAAAGTAGATATCTATCCACCGGAAAAAGACTATACCGATACTCAGATCGGTATTTTACTGGCAATGAAATATTACCAGCCAGCTTCAATCACGATCTGGGGGACAACGGGAGGCCGCCTGGATCAGCTGCTGGCCAACCTGTACACGCCATTGATGGAGCCATATCGTAAGTACCTAGCAAAGATTCATCTGGTTGATCGTCAGAATACGGTTGATTTTTATGAACCGGGCAGCTATGAGATTTATAAAGTGCCTGAGATGCCGTATCTGGCTTTTGTCAATCTGACGCCGGTAACCGGTTTGACGCTGCCTGATGAAAAGTATAATCTGGATCATTTTGACAGCTCGCTGCCCATTTCTTGGTCCAGCAATGAGTTTGTCGGGACGATCAATCATTTTTCTTTTGACAGTGGAATCGTGGCCGTTATTCAAAGCCGTGATGTCCATTCACAGGGGCCTTTCAAAGGTGTCAAGTGAAAATACTTGAAAGAAAACTATTGCATTGAAAGCCCCCCTATGGTAAATTATTTAGGTGAGTTACAGCGCGCATCTCAGCGCGGAGAAAATAACTGATGAGGAGAGGAGGGTTCCACATGGCTAAGGATTTCATGACCGGTAAGCGGACGCGCTTCGGCAACAAGCGTTCACACGCCCTTAACTCAAGTCGTCGTACCTGGAAGCCAAACCTGCAAAAGGTTACCATTTTGGTAAATGGCAAGCCAAAGAAGGTTTACGTTTCAGCACGTACCCTGAAGTCGGGTAAAGTGACTCGGGTTTAGTCCAAAAACATAGGCTGTCCGCCTTGCGGGCGGCTTATTTTTTTGCTGATTGGTTTAAGCAATGCGGGCTAATTTGCTTTTTGACATTGCTGTGCTATGGTAAGATGATAGAGATATCAACTTGATGACAAACGATTAAGGGAGGCCATTGAAGATGGCAGTTAAGATTAAAACAAAGTCTGGCACGATCGATATTGCTAATGATGTGATCTCAACGGTCGTAGGCGGCGCCGCTACCGATAACTATGGCGTAGTAGGGATGGCCAGTCGCAATCCATTAAAGGATGGCGTCAACCAGATTCTGCGGCATGACAGCTACAGCAAGGGCGTTGTTGTTCGTCAGCAAGACAATGGCGTTTCCGTTGACGTTAATATCATTGTTGGCTATGGCACGAAGATTTCAGAAGTGTCTAAGAGCGTCCAAGAAAAGGTCAAGTACAACCTCGAATCCATGCTGGGCGTCACGGCCAATGCGGTCAATGTATACGTTCAAGGCGTTCGCGTTTTGGGCGATGATTAAGACGTGCCACGGGAGGAATTGATTTTGACAGTTACCAAGATTACTAATCTCGAATTCGGCAAGATGGTTCAGGCGGCAGCCGCCAAACTGAACGCTCAAGCCGAATTCATTAATTCGTTAAATGTATTCCCGGTTCCAGATGGTGACACGGGAACCAACATGAGTATGTCAATGGCCAGCGGTGCCAAGTATGAGCGTGAAGCTACCAGCACCAACGTTGGCGACTTGGCGCAGGCACTGGCTAAAGGTCTTTTAATGGGTGCCCGGGGCAATTCCGGCGTTATCCTGTCGCAGATTTTCCGTGGCTTTGCCAAAGGCTGTGCCGATAAGCAGGAATTATCAGCCAAAGATTTTGTTGACGCCTATGCCAATGGTGCCCAAACGGCCTACAAGGCAGTTATGAAGCCAACGGAAGGGACGATTCTGACAGTTGTTCGCGAATCAGCTCAAGCCGGTTTAAATGAGGTCAAGGCTGGGAATGATGATCTGGTTGACATTATGGAAAAAATCTATGATGCCAGTGAAGAAGCCTTGAAAAAGACGCCGGATCTGTTGCCGGTGCTCAAGGAAGTCGGGGTAGTTGATTCTGGTGGTCAAGGGCTGGTGTTTGTTTTGCAGGCCTTTTATGAATCATTAAGCGGCAAGGTTGCAGAAAACGACCTGGTTAAGCCGGATAATGCTCAAATTGATGAAATGATCAATGCCAAGCATCATCAAAGCGCACAGGGGAAGTTGGATCCGAATGACATCAAGTACGGCTACTGTACGCAGATGATGGTTCGGATTGGCCGTGGCAAGCAGGTAACGCAAAAATTTGACTACGACACCTTCTATAACTACCTGGCCAAGCTGGGTGACAGCCTGTTGGTCATTAATGACGATGAGGTTGTCAAGGTTCACGTTCATACTGAATTCCCAGGCAAGGTACTTTCTTGGGGGCAGCAGTTTGGTGATCTGCAGACGGTCAAGGTTGACAATATGCGTTGGCAGCAAGAAGAGATCATGGAAAAAGACGAAGGCGAGCCGACACCGCTTGAAAAGGCCAAGGAAGCTGAAAAGCCGGCGCTGGACACAGCAGTGATTGCCGTAGCCTCTGGCGATGGGATTGCCAAACTGTTGGAAAGTCTTGGCGTAACCCATGTGATCAACGGCGGTCAGACCATGAATCCAAGCATTCAAGAAATTGCCGAAGCTATCAACGAAAGCGGTGCTAAGCAGGCCTTGGTATTGCCTGACAATGGCAACATCTTTATGGCTGCCGATCAAGCTGCCGAAGTTGCCGATATTCCAACTAAGGTCGTTCATGCCAAGACGATTGCGCAGGGCATGAGTGCCATGCTGGAATTCAATCCAGAGGCTGACCTGGCAGAAAACCAGGCCAACATGGAAGGCAACCTGGATATGGTTAAGAGCGGCGAGGTTACCAACGCGGTTCGCGATACGACGATTGATGGTCAAACGATCAAGAAAGATGACTTCATGGGAATCGTGGATGGCAAGATCGTCAATACGGCGGCCGATGTCAAAACGGCAGCAATCGAAATGGTTAAGCAGATGCTGGATGAAGACAGCGAGATCGTTACGATTCTTTATGGGGTCGATGGCGATAAAGAAACTGCTGAAGCCATCAAGGAAGCCATTTTGGCCGTTGATGACGAATTAGACGTTCAGATCTATGATGGTGGTCAGCCAGTCTATCCATATCTGATTTCGGTTGAATAATTATCAGCGCTGAATTGGCGTAATCAAGTCGTGTCGTCAGCAGGCGATGCGGCTTTTTTATTACCAGCAATAAAAGGGGGCGTTTGTTTGAAAAGTCTGCAGGATCCAGTTGGCTGCCTAAAAGGGGTTGGCCCGAAAACGGTTGAGGCACTGGCGACTTTAGACATTAAAACGGTTGAGGATCTATTGACGTACTTTCCTTCACGCTATGATGACTTTGCCCCGACTGATCTGAGCACTGCCAAGGATCGTCAAAAAGTAACGGTGCATGGTACGGTGAGCTCGGAGCCGATTTTGACGCGGTACGGCTATCGACGCAATCGTTTGAGTTTTCGGCTGTTGGTTGATCGCAACGTTGTCTTGACGACTTTTTTCAATCAGCCATATTTAAAAAACAGTATTATCTTAAATACCCATGTTACCGTGCAGGGAAAATGGGATGCCGTGCGTCAGCAGATTCTGGGAAGCAAATTGTTTACACAGAACCAAGAGCGTGAATTAGGCGCGATCTACCCAGCCAACAAGCATGTTTCACAAAAAACACTGCGTAAGTTGATCAAACAGGCCTATGATCAATATAAAGACGTCATTGCAACGCTGCTGCCGATTTCGCTGCGCCAACGCTATCAGCTGATGGAGCGCCGCGAAATGATCAAGCAGATGCATTGGCCAACCACGCCTTTTGTTGCCAAGCAGGCGCAAAAAACAGCTGCCTACGAAGAATTCTTCTTGTTTCAGCTGAGACTGCAGGCAATTCGGCGGGCACACCGGCAAGACGATGGCAATCAGATTCTATATAACAATCAGGAACTCAAGGAATTTATCAAAACGATTCCCTTTGAGCTGACTGATGCGCAGAAACGCTCGGTCAATGAGATCTGTCGCGACCTGCGCGCGCCTTACCAGATGAACCGTCTCTTACAAGGGGACGTGGGATCAGGCAAAACAATCGTTGCTGCGCTGGCAATTGCGGCCACGGTCAATGCTGGCTACCAGGCTGCTTTGATGGCGCCGACCGAGATTTTGGCGGCCCAGCATGCTGCCAAACTGGCTGATATTTTTGAAGGCACGCATGTCAGCGTTGGTCTTTTAACCGGGTCAATGACTGCTAAGCAGCATAAGCAGCTGCTTAATGAGATTAAAGCGGGAACCATTAATCTGGTTGTTGGTACGCATGCTTTGATTCAAGACAAGGTTGATTATGCCAATCTAGGGCTGGCAATTATTGATGAGCAGCACCGGTTTGGAGTTCGTCAACGGCAGCTGCTGCGCAAAAAAGGCGAGAATCCAGATGTCTTGGCGATGACGGCCACGCCGATTCCGAGGACGCTGGCAATTACAACCTATGGCGAGATGGACGTTTCGATCATTGACCAGTTGCCAGCTGGCCGCAAGCCGATTGAAACGCGTTGGCTGCGAGAAAACCAGAGCGGAGCCGCGCTGTCGTTTTTAAAAGAACAGCTGGCAGACGGCGCGCAGGTTTATGTAGTCAGTCCCTTGATTGAACAGTCGGAATCAATCGATGTAAAAAACGCAACCGACCTCTATGAAAAGTTTGCCGAATATTTCGCGCCTGACTACCGGGTTGGACTGCTGCATGGTCGGATGAGCAGTGATGAAAAAGCGGCGGTTATGCAGCAGTTTAAGGACAATCAGCTGCAGGTACTGGTGGCAACGACCGTAATTGAAGTCGGTGTCGACAATCCAAATGCCACGGTCATGCTGATCTATGACGCGGATCGCTTTGGGCTGGCCCAGCTGCATCAATTGCGCGGTCGTGTCGGGCGTGGACAGCGCCAGAGCTATTGTCTGCTGATTGCCGATCCAAAAACTGAGGATGGTCAGGCCCGGATGCAGACCATGACTGAAACGACAGATGGGTTTGCCGTTGCGCAGCGCGATTTGGAGCTTAGAGGTTCAGGTGACGTCTTAGGAACCAACCAGTCAGGCTTACCGCAGTTTAAAGTCGGCGATCCGATTGGAGACTTGAAGATGCTGCAGACGGCGCGGGCTGACGCAGGCGCGCTCTTGGCTGCACCGCATTGGGATGAAAAAGATGAGAATCAGCCGCTGGTACTGTATTTAAAACGTCATCAGCTGGAAACGCACTTTGATTAAGGAGAGAAAAAATGATTAAAATTGCTGTAGATGCCATGGGCGGCGACCACGCACCCCAGGCAATCGTTGCTGGAGTTGAAGCAGCCCGTGATCAGTATGCCGATTTGGAATTTGATCTGTACGGCGATCCGCAAAAAGTTGAACCGCTGATTAAGGATCAGACGCGGCTGCACTTGGTAAAAACCACCGAAGAAATCGAAATGGGCGAAGAACCAGTCAAGGCCATTCGCCGCAAGAAGGATTCCTCGATCGTGCGGGCCGCGCAAGCCGTTAAGGAAGGACAGGCCGATGCCTTCTTTTCGGCTGGCAATACTGGCGCGATTCTGGCAGCGGGCCTGCTGATCGTTGGCCGCATTAAGGGAATCGATCGGCCGGGTCTGACCAGCGTTCTACCGATCGCGGAGCCAGGCAGCTCACGGCACAGTTTTGTCTACCTGGATTGTGGCGCCAATGCTGAGGCCAAGGAGCGCAATCTGGTTCAGTATGCTCATTTGGGCCGTTTCTATGCCGAAAGCGTGCTGGGAATCGAAAATCCGCGGGTGGCGCTGCTCAACAATGGTGCTGAAGAAGATAAAGGCGACCGGCTGCATAAAGAAGTTCATCAGCAGCTTAAGGCCGAAGAAAATCTGAATTTTATCGGCAACGTGGAAGCGGGCGACTTGCTGGTTGGCAAGGCAGATGTCGTAGTCAGCGACGGCTGGACGGCCAACGCGGCACTGAAGGCTACTGAAGGCACTGCTAAGATGTTTTTGAAGCTGATCAAAAACGGGATCTTAAATGGCGGTCTGCGGGCCAAGATCGGCTACCTGTTCTTAAAGCCCGTCTTTAAAAATATTGCCAAGCAGATGAGCACTTCGACCTATGGCGGGGCCGTACTGCTTGGCTTGAAGGCGCCAGTCGTCAAGACGCATGGCTCTGCTGATGCGGTTGCAGTCAAGAATACGATTGGCCAGATTCGCACCATGATCCAGACCGGCATTATAAAAGAAGCCGTTGACTACTTCAGTCCCGAGGAAAACATGGACAATCAGCCTAAAAACTAATACAATAGGAAAAGTTAGTTCAAAATAAAATTGTGAGGTAGAACAGACGATGGATAAAAAGGAAATCTTTGACAAGGTCTCATCAATCGTAGCCGATCACTTTGACATTGATCGGGCTAAGATTACGGAAGACCTGAACTTAAAGACCGACCTGGATGCCGATTCCATCGACTTTGTAGAATTCGTTCTGGAAGTCGAAGATACTTTTGGTGCTGAAATCGAAGACAGCGAAGCCGAAAAGCTCAGCACGATCGGTGAAGTGGTTGATTACATCGCTGCCCATCAACAGGACAAAAAATAAGCAAAATCACCGGGACCGCGATGAAGCATTACTTTGTCGGCGGTCTTTTTTTCAATGGAAATTACACGAAAGGAAGTTTTTCTCATTAAAGAACTAGAAGACTATCTTGCCAAAGAGTTTGGCATTCATTTCAATAATCCGGATCTTTTAGCCGAGGCTTTTACGCAGGCATCATACGTCAATGAGCATCCGCATCAGGGACTGAAGTACTATGAGCGAATCGAGTTTTTGGGTGATGCAGTTTTGCAGCTGTTTGTTTCGGAATATATCTACAAGCGGTTTCCCGAGCTGCCGCAGGGTAAATTGACGCGACTCCGGGCAGCGATGGTGTGCGAAGACAGTTTTTCCAAGTTTGCCAAGGAATGTCACTTTGATCAATACATTCGTTTGGGGCATGGTGAGGAAATGGCCGGTGCTCGGCAGCGGGCCAGTCTGCTGTGTGACATTTTCGAAGCTTTTATTGGCGCTTTGTATCTGGATCAGGGCCGCGATGCCGTGGAAAAGTTTATTCACCGTGTCATCTTCCCGAAATTGGATATGGGCTGGTTTGACCACGCCGTTGATGCCAAGACCAGTCTGCAGGAATTCTTGCAGCGCAACGGGGATGTTGATATTGAATACCATCTCCTCAGCGAAGCCGGTACTGAAAACGATCCGCAGTTTAAAGTCAGCGTCAGCGTAAACGGCGAACCGATTGCTCAAGGGATCGGCAGCTCAAAGAAACACGCTGAAATGCAGGCGGCACAGGCAGCTTTGAATCAGCTGCGCAAAAATAACTAAAAGGCAGGGAATCCCGATGCGCTTATTGTCGCTTACGTTGGATGGCTTTAAGTCATTTGCCCAACCAACAACAATTGAATTTCGTCCGGGAATGACCGGGATCATTGGCCCCAATGGCAGTGGGAAGTCAAATATCATCGAGGCCATTCGCTGGGTTTTGGGTGAGCAGTCGGCCAAAACTCTGCGTGGTAATAAAATGGCGGATGTCATCTTTAATGGTTCTGAAGACCGTGCGCCATTAAATCGGGCACTGGTTTCGATTGCCTTTGACAACAGTGATCATTATCTGAACAGTGATTTTTCCGAGCTTAAGATCACGCGCAAGCTGTATCGAAATGGCGACAGCGAATATTTGATCAACAGTCAGCAGGTGCGCTTAAGAGATATTGTTGATCTGTTTGTTGACTCCGGCGTTGGTCGCGAATCGTTTTCTGTGATCTCACAAGGCCGGATTGCTGAGATTTTTAATGGCAAGCCAGCCGATCGTCGCGCCATTATTGAAACGGCCGCCGGAGTGTCAAAATATAAACAAAATAAGGCAACCGCTGAAAAACGCCTGGATACGACGCGAGAAAACCTCAACCGGGTCAATGACATCGTTGCCGAGCTGGAAGATCAGCTGGAGCCATTAGCCGAGCAGAGTGCGTTGGCCCAAGACTATCTGGAGCAAAAAGGCAAGTTTGATCTGCTTGACAAGACGAGGACCGTCCGTGAGCTGGATTCAAGTCAGGCTACACTAAAACAGGTTATTGCCAAGCAGGAAAAAGCACAGACCATGGCGGCTGAATATGACGAACAGGCCAAGGCTGCCGCGCAAACATTGTCCCAGCAACAGGCACAGCAAAAACGGCTGTTAGTCGTCAAAGATGAGCTGCAGCAAAAGATTCTGGATGCCACGACGATCATTGGCAAGCTTAACAGTAAACAGTCGCTGTCCTCTGTCAGACTTGAACAGCGCGAAAATGAAAAACAGCGCCTGCTTGCCCGGCAAAATGAGCTTAAACAGCAACTAGCTGCAACTGAACAGGCACTTCTGCAGCAGGATCAGGCAATTGCCGATCAGCAGCAGGCGATTAAGGAACATCAAAAAGCGCTTAATGAGGCCAAATCGCAAAGTGCGGAACAGCGCGCGCAGCAACTGGCTCAGCAACTGGAATCAATGCGTGATCAGCAGGTTGATCTGATGCAGAAACAAGCTGCGGCCCATAACCAGCAGACATTTTTGCAGCGCAGCCATGAACAGGCCCTCAATCAGTATCAGCAGCACAGCGATGAACTGAAAAACGTGCAGGAACGCTTGGAAAAAGCCCAGCAGAATGCTGATCAGCAGGCTCAGCTTGTAATTGCTGCTCAAAAGGAACAGCAAGCCAAAACCCAGCAGCTCGATCAGGAAAAAGCGCAGCAGGCTCAGCTACAAACGCAGTATGAGCAGGTTCAACAGAGCTGGTATCAAGCGCTGGGGGATGTGCGTTCGTGTCAAAACCGCGTGAAAAACTATCAGGCAATGGCTGCCGACTATACCGGCTATTACAGCGGCGTGCAGAACGTCTTAAAGCAGCGGCGCCAGTTTAACGGTTTGTACGGTCCGGTCAGTGAGCTGATCAAAGTACCGCAAGCCTATACGACTGCACTGGAAACGGTTCTGGGCGGTCAGCTCCAGCATTTGGTGGTGGCCACTCAAAACGATGGTAAGCAGATTATCAACTATCTGGTTCGTCAGCGCGGCGGTCGGGCAACGATTCTGCCATTGGATACGCTGCGCGGCGGTTATCAGCCTCGCAATCTGGCACGCCTGCGCACGCTGCCTGGCTTTGTCGGTCGTGCCAGTGAGCTGATTCAGTATGATCCACGCTTTCAAGTCGTAATCGATCATTTGCTGAGCAATACGATCGTGGCTGATAATCTTGATCATGCCACGCTGCTCGCCAAAGAAGGCCAGCACCAAGTTCGCGTCATTACGCTGGATGGTCAGCTGATCAATACCAGCGGGGCAATGACTGGTGGGGCCAGCCGCAGTCAGCGGATTGGTCTATTAAGCCAGCAGCAGATGGTTGAAAAGATGAAACAAGAGCTGCAGGTACAACAGCAGCGATCCAGTGAGCTGGAACAAAAAGTATCGCAGCTGGAACAGGCAAGGCGGAGCAATCAGCAAACGCTGGCTGCTTTGCAGAATGAAACTGCCCAGGCCAATCAAAAACTCAGTGAAGCCAAGGCCAATCAGCAGCTCGCTGACAGTCAGCTGGTTGAGCTTAAGCGTCAGTTGAAAGCTTTGGACTACCAAGCCAATGCAGCCGGCAACCCAGATCAGTTTGCCCAAGAGATGGCCGCAGCCAAGCAAAACGAACAACAGCTCGCTGATGAACTGACGCAGCTTAAGGTCACCATGGAGAAGATCAAGCAGCAGCAAAATGATCTGCAGAACAACGCCAGTGCCCAGCTTGAACAGCTTCATGAAATGCAGCAGTGGCTAGCCGTGGCGCGTGAACGGCTGCGTCAGGCTAAAGAGCAGCGCGCGGAACTGCAGACGCGTCAAGAGAATGCCAATGAGCAGCTAGCCAGTCTGGAACAGCAATTACAGGCGCTTGACCATGATGATCAGCTGCAGGCCGATGATCGCCAGACAACGGCCGCCGCATTGGCTGAGGCTCAACAGCAGCTTCACGACGCGCAGGATCAGTTGAAAGCCAGTGATGAAAAACTGACGACGCTGAATGATCAGCTGCAGGATGCCAATGAGCAGAACGATCGGCTGCAGGCATTACAGCGCGCGGCTATCGAAGATCTTTCTGGGATCAAGTCGCAGCGGGCCCGTTTGGAGATGCTGATCGATCAAGGACTGAATCGTTTAAGCGAAACCTATTCAATGACGCTTGCCGATGCCAGACAAGAGCTCAGTCCACTGTCTGATGATGAATTGAACCGGCAGCTGAAGCTTTTGAAGCGCGGCCTGGATGAGCTGGGGCCGGTCAATACTGGTGCCATTCAGGAATATGAACGTATTTCGGAGCGCTATGACTTTTTGTCTGGCCAAAAAGCCGATTTGGAAAAAGCCAGAGATCAGCTTAAGGAAACCATGGATGCGATGGATGAACAGGTTAAGACGCGCTTTATCAAGACTTTTAAAGAAGTATCGGCCGCCTTTACCGAAACGTTTGCCACGATTTTTGAAGGTGGTCAGGCTAAACTGGTGCTGACTGATCCGGATGATGTTTTGACTAGTGGGGCCGACATCATGGCCCAACCGCCTGGCAAACGCAATCAACAGCTGAGCCTGCTTTCTGGTGGGGAAAAGGCGCTGACGGCAATCGCGCTGCTATTTGCCATCTTGAAGGTGCGGCCGGTACCATTTGCCATTTTGGATGAACCCGAAGCTGCCTTGGATGAGGTCAACGTTGATCGATTTGCCAAGTACCTGAGTCGTTTCGGCGAGGATGGCCCACAGTTTATCGTAATTACGCACCGGAAAGGAACCATGATGAATGCCAACGTCTTGTATGGGGTCACTATGCAGGAGTCCGGGGTTTCCAAGATGGTTTCCGTCGATGTTGAAGAAGCACTCAATAGCGATGATCGCAATTAGGTTAGAAAGAAGGCGTAAAAATGGGATTATTTGATATTTTCCGTCGTAAGTCCAAGCAGAAAAAAGAAGAAGCCCCTGAATCAGCGGCCAGTGAAAATGCTGAAAGCCAGGCCGCTGCCAGCGAAAATACAGCCAGTCAAAGCACGGCTGCTGAATCTGAGGTAGGTGAAGGCACGGCTAGCCAAAGCACGGTCGCTGAATCTGAGGTAAGTGAAAGTGCGGCCAACCAAAGCACGGCTGCTGAATCCGAGGTAAGTGAAAGTGCGGCCAGCCAAAGCACGGCTGCTGAATCTGAGGTAAGTGAAGGCACGGCCGGTCAAAGTACCGCAATTGAATCCGAAGCAGCCAGTGCGGCAAATGATCAAAAAGAAGCGGCTGCTGAAATTGACGATGCAACGGCAGCTGCCATGCAGGAATCTGCCGCAGCTGCTGAGGAACAAGCCGCCCAATCTGATGCCGCACGTCAAGCAGAACAGGCAGCCATTGAAAAAGCACAGTCCGAAGCCGCCAAGCAAAGCGCCGCGGCCGCCGAGGAACAAGCCGCTCAATCCGATGCCGCGCGTCAAGCAGAACAGGCTGCCATTGAAAAAGCACAGTCTGAGGCCGCCGAGCAAAGCGCCGCGGCAGCTGAAGAACAAGCCGCTCAGGTTAAATCAGCTCAGTCACAAGCCGCATCAGAAGCCATCAGCGGTGAAAAAACAGCAGAACAGGCCGCCTCGCAGTCTGCCAGCGTTGAAAATACCAGTTCAACTGCAGCTGATGAGCGCGCAACTACAGAGACGGTCAAAAAAGCTGCGGCAGCTGAAGAAACGGTTGAAGAACCAACTAAAGCAGCTGAGCCGCAGTCAGACGCTGACCACGATTCGGCTGCAGCAGTGCAAGCCGAAACGGAAGCCACGGTTGAACAAAATGATGAAAATGATGATGAGGCTGCTTCGGAATCCCAGGCCGAAGAATCGACGACAGAAAAGTATGATCGCGGTCTGAAAAAATCGCGGACCGGTTTTGGGGCCAAACTGAATCACTTCCTGGCTAATTTCCGTCACGTTGATGAGGATTTCTTTGAAGACTTGGAAGACCTGTTGATCGAATCAGACGTTGGCTATGACATGGCGATGAAGATCTCTGATGAGCTGCGCGAAGAAGTTAAGCTGCAAAATGCCAAGAGCAAACAGGATGTCTCCAACGTCATCATTGAAAAGATGGTGGATCTGTATGAAGATGCTGGCAAGGATGAAAACCCGGATCTGAATTTTGCCAAGGAAGGCCCAACCGTGATCATGTTCGTCGGGGTTAATGGTGCCGGTAAGACGACTACGATCGGTAAAATGGCCAAGCGCTTTAAGGATGAAGGTAAGCGCGTCCTGCTGGCAGCTGGAGACACGTTTAGAGCCGGGGCCGTTGAGCAGCTGGATGTCTGGGCTAAGCGTGATGGCGTTGATATCGTCATGGGACCGGCCAACGGTGATCCAGCAGCCGTCGTTTTTGACGGGGTGAAGAAAGCCAAGGAAGAAAACTACGACATTCTGCTGGTTGATACGGCAGGACGGCTGCAAAACAAGGTCAACCTGATGAACGAGCTGGCTAAGATGAAACGGATCATGGCACGTGAGATTCCAGATGCGCCACATGAGGTTCTGCTGGTATTAGATGCAACGACTGGTCAAAACGCGCTGAATCAAGCCAAGCTGTTTAAGGAAAGCACGGATGTTTCCGGAATCGTGCTGACCAAGCTTGATGGAACGGCGCGTGGTGGGATTGTCCTGGCCATTCGCAATGAGCTGCATCTGCCGGTTAAGTACGTTGGGCTGGGCGAAAAGGTTACCGATCTGGAGAAATTCGATGCCAGCGATTTTGTCTACGGACTGTTCAAGGGCCTGGTTGTCGAAAAATAAGAGGTGGCGGCCGTGGATATCGAAAAAAACGAGCGGATCAACGCGCTGTTTGAGTTTTATCAGCCATTGCTGACCAAAAAGCAGAACGAATATATTCAGCTTTACTATGCCGATGACTATTCGCTTGGCGAGATTGCCGAAGAATTTGAAGTTTCGCGGCAGGCGGTCTATGACAACATCAAGCGGACCGAAAAGATTCTGGAAAGCTACGAGGACAAGCTGCATCTGTATGCCGATTTTGAGATGCGCAATCGCCAGGCAGATCGAATTCAGCGCTATGTCAAGGAGCATTATCCTGATGACGCCGAGCTGAATAATCTGATTGCCAACATGGAAAACATGGAAGAAGAATAAAATAAGCTGGCCGGTTCATTTTGAGTTGGCCGGCTTTTTGGTATAATAAGAAATGTTTGAACTATAAATTAAATTAACCTCATCGATTGCGATTGACCAAGCACGATGAAAAGAGGAGAAAAAAATGGCATTTGAAGGATTGACCGATCGCCTGCAAAAAGCGATGGAAAAACTGCGGCGCAAGCCTAAAGTTACGGAAGCCGATCTGCGCGAAACCATGCGTGAGATCCGCCTGGCACTTTTGGAAGCCGACGTTAACTTTGCTGTAGTTAAGGATTTTGTTAAAACGGTACGGGAAAAAGCAGCTGGGGCTGAGGTTCTAAAAGGCTTAAATCCAGCACAGCAGATCGTTAAAATCGTTAATGAAGAATTAACCAAGCTGATGGGTGAGGAAGCCGTCCCGCTGAATAAAGCACCGCACATTCCAACCGTAATTATGATGGTCGGGCTGCAGGGTGCCGGTAAAACGACGACGGCCGGTAAGCTAGCACTGCGTCTGAAAAACGAAGAAAACGCCCGACCAATGTTTATCGCAGCCGATGTTTACCGACCAGCCGCAATTACGCAGCTGCAGCAGGTTGCTGACCAGATTGGCGTGCCGGTATTTGAAGAAGGAACCGAAAAAGATCCCGTTGATATCGTTAGAGACGGGATGGAACAGGCCAAGCAGAATCATAACGACTATGTAATCATCGATACGGCTGGACGGTTGCAGATTGACGAGCAGTTGATGGATGAGCTGGTCAACATCAAGAACCTGACACAGCCAAATGAAATTCTGCTGGTTGTTGATGCCATGACTGGTCAAAACGCGGTCAAAACGGCGCAAGGCTTTAACGACAAGCTGGACATCACGGGGGTCGTCTTGACCAAGTTGGATGGCGATACTCGTGGTGGGGCGGCCATGTCGATTCGAGCCGTTACTGGCAAGCCAATCAAGTTTGTCGGTGAAGGTGAAAAGATGGAGGATCTCGACGTCTTCCATCCCGATCGTATGGCTTCACGAATTTTGGGCATGGGGGACATGATGACCCTGATTGAAAAGGCCCAGAAGAATTTCGATGAAGAAAAAGCCCAGGAAACCATGGACAAGATGCGGGCCAATGAGTTTGACTATAATGACTTTTTGGAGCAGATGGACCAGGTTACCAAGATGGGCCCACTGGAGAATATCTTAAAGATGATGCCGGGGATGGCCAATAATCCCGCATTAAAGAATATCAACATTGATCCAAAACAGTTTGCCCACATCAAGGCCATCATTTTGTCAATGACGCCTGAAGAACGGGAAAATCCAGATCTGATGAACCCGAGTCGGCGTCGGCGGCTGGCAGCAGGTTCTGGGCGGCCAATCGTTGAGGTCAACCGAATGATCAAGCAGTTCAATCAGATGCGCAAAATGATGAAGCAGGTTACCAATGGCAATTTTGGCGGTCTGCAGAACATGATGGGCGGACAGATGCCTGGCATGGGCGGCAAAATGGGTCAAATGGCGATGAATCGCATGGCGCGGCAGGCTAAGAAGCGTCAGCAGCAAAAACTGCGGAAACTGCGCAACAAGCACAAGCGCCGCTAAAATCAACCGATCAAAAGCTTGGTTGGCAATATAATTCAATCCTGAGCAGTTTTCTGTTCAGTCAATCCCCTGTCTCGATAATGAGGCGGGGTTTTTATTTTGGTTAATGAGACATTTGATACTCATAAACCGGCAAAAAAGATGACCAAACCGTTTTACGAAAAAGTTGGTCTTTGAAAACTCCTTGTGTACCAAGGCTTTGGGCGGCTCGACGAAATTATTTTATTTTTAGAGCTTGCAAAAAACAAAAGCTTTGGTATTATTTAGTTAGTTACTTATGTAATTAACTAAGAGGATAAATAGGGAGGGTTGGTCATGCAATTTGAATTTGACCAAACGGAACCAATCTATCAACAGATTGCCGATCAGCTGGAAGACATGATCTTTACTGGTCTGTTGAAGGAAGGTGAACAGGCGCCTTCAACCACGCAGCTTTCTCAAGAACTGCACATCAATCCGGCGACCGTGCTCAAAGGAATGCGGCAGCTGGTTGATCGGGGACTGTTGGAAAAGCATCGCGGCTTGGGAATGTTTGTAGCAGCGGGGGCCCAAGCCAAGATAGTCGAAACGCGTAAGGACGCATTTTATGAAAACTATATTAAAAGCCTGCTGGAAGAAGCCGGCAAGCTGGGAATCACTGAAGAGCATCTAATCGAATTGATCAAACGGGGGTATCAAGATGGAAACATTAAAGGTTAGTCAAATTACCAAAAAATATGGTCGGCAGACGATTTTAGACGACATCAGTCTGACGATTCAGCCGGGCAAGATTTACGGGCTGTTGGGACGCAATGGAGCTGGCAAGTCAACGCTATTGAATCTGATCGTTAATCGAATTCTGCCAACTAATGGCACGATTAAGCTGGGCAATGATGAGATCAATGACAATGACGCGGCCTTAACGCAGTTTTATCTGATGAGCGAGGTCAGTCTCTATCCTAAACACGTGACTTTAAAGCAGATGTGGGAAATGGCAGACCTTTCTTATGGCAGCTTTAACTTTAATCGGGCACGGCGGCTGCTAAAGGAGTTTGATATTCAAGACGAGAACGTAAGGCTGAGCAATCTTTCGACAGGTCTGCAGACGGCGGCCAAGCTCATCGTGGCATTATCGGTCAACGCTAATTATATTTTCCTGGATGAACCGATCTTGGGGCTGGATGCCAATCACCGCGATGTTTTTTATCAAGAACTGCTCAAGGCCTATGAAGAAAACGTCAAGACCTATGTGCTGTCAACACACCTGATTGAAGAGATTCAGCAGCTGGTTGAACATGTCTTTATTTTGGATAATAAAAAGATTGCCGTTGATGCTGACGTTGAAGATCTGTTAGGCGAGATGTTTGTAATCAGCGGTCCGGCAATGCTGGTTGAAGAGTATGTTAAGGATCAAAACGTATTGGGAACGCGCAGCCTGGCCGGCATCAAGACTGCGTTCGTACGTGGAGCACTGAATGAAGAAAAGGAGATTCCGGACCAGATTCAAATCAAACATCCAGATCTACAGCAGTCATTTATCTATCTGACGAACAAATAGGGGGAGAATTATGATTTCATCAAAACAAAAAATCGTGGTGCAGACTGATCTGTACCGCTGCGGCAAGGGCTTTGTCATCGCTGCAATCTGGCTGGCGGCAATTCAGGCATTTTTTGCCATCTTGAACCTGATTTTAGGACACATTGGCTGGAGCAGTTTTGGCAGTGATCTGCGCGGCATCTTTAGTTCTTGGAGCTTTGTCCTTAGTTTTGTGCCATTTTTCTATTTTTTGATTACGCCATACAGCACTTTTAAATGGACGATTCAAAACGGCATCTCGCGTAAGACCATGTGGCGTTCCCAGATGCTCAGCGCGGTTATCATTACATTGGTTCAAGAAGTTCTGATCGTGCTGTTTGAAGTCTTGGCAGATGGTCATCCAGCAGAGGCGTTTATCGTTAACAGCAGCGTTTCGACTTGGCAGGGAATCTTGTTTGAGTTGCTGCTGTTGTTTGAAGCAACCATGACGGCAATGGCAATCGGCTACTTCTTTAGTCTATTGAATCGTAAGTGGAAAGTAATCGTTGCGATTGGCGGCCCGATTCTGGCAGCATTCTGCATCTATTACCTGACGCTGCTATTGATCAAACTGGGCGTCTTCCAGTTTATTGGATCAAACTGGTCAATCGATTTGAGCGGTCAGGCAGCTAAAACGGCAATCATCGTTACGCTGGTTGTCTCAGCAATCGTTTGGACGCTTTTAATGATGCTGGTCTCACGCATCAGTGCCAAACACATGCAGCTGCGGCGCGACTAATCATTAAACGATCCCTGCCGATCAATCAGGCGGGGATTTTTTGATTGATAGTAAATAAAAATCGGATCGTGCTGCCTGGATAAAACTTGAATTGCTTGGCGTGAAATACCGTGATTTCAACGGTTTTGATTGGCTGAGGACTTATGGATTCAAGGAAAAGAAGACGAAGATATGCTTAAAAAGGATTTTTTTGAAAAAAGTTTAGCCTGTCAAGAAAAAATACTTTACATTCACTTGAATGACTGGTATATTATTAGCTGTTAGAAAAAATCAAGGAGGTGTGAATCAATGTCAGTAAAGATCCGTTTAAAGCGTATGGGTTCTAAGAAGCGCCCATTCTACCGTATCGTGGTTGCCGACTCACGTTCACCACGTGATGGCCGCTTCATCACGACGCTGGGTACTTACAACCCACTGACCACTCCAAAGGAAGTTAAGTTCGACGAAGACGCCGTTATGGACTGGCTGCAAAAGGGTGCCCAACCTTCAGATACTGTTCGCAACATGTTCCAAAAAGCAGGTATCATGAAGAAGCTCCACGAAGCCAAGTACGCTTCCAAGAAGTAGTGGTAAATAGTCATGACTGAGACAAATCTAGAGACACTGATTCGTACCCTGGTCACGCCGTTGGTCAAGCATCCGGATGCAGTTCGCATCACCGAATCAGAGACTGATCGGTATCACCGGTACGTCCTCGACGTTCATCCGGCTGACGTCGGTCGCGTGATTGGTCGGCAGGGACACGTTGCTTCCGCGCTGCGTACCGTAGTCGAAGGCATGCGTTCTAAGCGGCCCAACTCTAAGAAAGTCCGGTTGGTGATTAATGACCATCGACATTAAATAAAAACTCCCACACCAACCCTGTGGGAGTTTTTCTATTATTCGGAGGATTTTTAAATGCAATATTATAATGTTGGTAAAATCGTCAATACGCATGGTATTCGCGGCGAGGTTCGCGTGATTGCCACGACTGATTTTCCTCAAGAGCGTTTCCAAAATGGCGCCATCCTTTACCTAAAGCAGTCTGCCGGTGAGCCATTACGCCTGGAAGTTGCCGGCGCGCGTCAGCATAAGGGAATGTGGCTGGTTAAGTTTAAAGGCTACGACAACATCAATGACGTGCAGAGTTTCCGTGACCACGAGCTGATGGTGACTGAAGACGAGCAGCAGCCTTTAGAAGAAGGTCAGTACTACTATCATCAGATCATTGGCTTGACGGTTAAGACGCTGGAAGGACGCGAATTAGGCGTGATCAAAGAGATTCTTTCGCCAGGTGCCAATGATGTCTGGGTCGTCAAACGAGCCGGTCAAAGCGATCTTTTATTACCGGTAATTGATGATGTGGTCAAAAACGTTGATCTGGACAAGGGCGAAGTCGACGTTGAATTAATGGAAGGACTGGAATAATGCGAATCGATGTTTTAAGTCTGTTTCCGGACATGTTTAAGCCAACGCTGGGTCAGTCGATCGTGGGGCGGGCCCAAGACGATGGTTTTTTGGATATTCATGTAACTGATTTTCGTCATTTTACGACTGACAAGCACAATCATGTCGATGACGCGCCGTTTGGTGGTGGTGCCGGCATGCTGCTGCAGGCTCAGCCGATTTTTGATGCGATGGCGGCCATTGACGAAGAAGCACAAAAGGAAAACTATCCGAAAGGCCGTGTCATCTTAATGGATCCGGCGGGGCGCAAGTTTGATCAGGACTATGCTCAGGAATTGGCCCAAGAAGAACACTTGACGTTTATCTGTGGTCACTATGAGGGCTATGATGAACGCATTCGCCAGCTGGTAACCGATGAAGCCTCATTAGGTGACTACGTGCTGACGGGCGGTGAATTGGCAGCCATGGTTATGATTGATGCCACGGTTCGATTCGTGCCGGGCGTTTTGGGCAATATGTCTTCTTCAATGGGCGACTCGTTCAGTAATGGTCTGCTGGAATATCCTCAATACACGCGGCCAGCTGAGTTTCGCGGAATGAAGGTGCCAGAAGTGCTGACCAGCGGCAATCATGAAAAAATTCGGCAGTGGCGGATGTATCAATCGTTAAAACGCACCTGGGAACGCCGCCCAGATCTGATTGAACAGGCCAAACTGTCCCGCGAGCAGCAGATCATGCTTCAAGATATTAAATTGGGTGAAGACCCAACGATGCAGTAGGCGACGCGCATGATTAAGAATAAGTTTTTAAAACGACTGCTGGCCAAAGAAGATCCAACCGTCTATCAGCTCAAGGATGCATCGCTGGAGCCTTCATTGACGACTTTGGATCTGATCGGTCTGGGGACGGGGATGGTCGTAGGCACGGCGATCTTTACCTTGCCAGGAATCGTAGCTGCTGAGCATACCGGACCAGCCGTGCCATTAGCGTTTATCGTGGCGGCAATCGGAGCGGGACTTTCTGCCTTGGCCTACGCGGAAATGGCCTCAGTGCTGCCGTTTGCCGGTTCGGCGTTTTCTTGGATGAACGTTTTGTTTGGCGAGTTTTTTGGCTGGATCGCGGGCTGGGCACTGCTGGCGGAATATTTTATCTCCGTAGCGTTCGTTGCCTCGGGCTGGTCGGCGTATATGCAGGGCTTTTTGGGCAGTTTCGGCGTTAAATTGCCAGTTGCTCTGACTGGTGGCTTTAATCCGGCTAAGGGCTCGTATGTCGATATTTTGGCGGCGATTGCGATATTGATCGTCGGCTGCTTGATCGCACGTGGCATTCATCAGGTCAGCCGCGTCGAGAATACGATCGTGGCCGTTAAGCTGATCGTGATTATCATGTTTGTCGTGATTGGCGCGACTGCCATTCATCCGCAAAACTATGTGCCGTTTATTCCCGCGCACCGACCAGGAACGACTTTTGGGGGCTGGCAGGGGATCTTGGCTGGCTCTTCGCAGATCTTTATTGCCTATGTGGGCTTTGATGCAATTGCGGCTAATACTGCTGAAACCAAGGATCCTCAGCACACGATGCCTAAAGGATTGATTGGCACGCTGCTGTTGGGGACCGGCTTTTTCATCGCTGTCTCGCTGGTTTTGGTGGGGATGTTTAAATACAGCCGCTATGCTAATAACGCCGAACCGGCTGCCTGGGCGCTGCGGCATTCAGGTCATTATTTAACGGCCAATCTGCTTTCGGTAGTAGCCTTGATTGGGATCTTTTCAGCCTTGATCGCAATTCTGCTGGCCTCATCGCGTTTGATCTATGCGTTTGGGCGGGATGGTCTGCTGCCAAGCCGGCTGGGTCATATTGATGATAAGCACGTTCCTGATCACGCATTATGGCTGATCACGGTGCTGGCGATGATTCTTGGTTCGGTATTCCCATTTACGTTTTTAGCGACGCTGGTTTCGGCCGGGACCTTGATTGCCTTTATCTTTGTCTCGTTGGGGATCTACGCGTTAAGGAAACGGGAAGGCGTCGACCTGCCGGAAGCCAAGTTTAAGATGCCGGGCTATCCGGTTTTGCCAGCCATCTCGGTTGTCTATTCAATCGTTATTTTTGCTGGTTTGAATATTGATGCCAAACTGCTGATGATCGGCTGGTTCGTTATTGGTTTGATAATCTACTTTGCTTATGGAATCAAGCATTCAAACCTGAATCAGCAGCTTAAAAAGGTTGTCAAGTAATTTACCCTTGCAGTCGTTAAGGGAATATGTTATATTATGTCTTGGCTTTTTATGGCCATAACAACGGTATTCCGCTGCTGAAATCGGGCAAGAATATCGACGAAAGGAAAAAATATTATGCGTCAAAACCAATTGATTGAAAAGATCACCGCCAGCCAACTGCGCGATGACATTCCAGAATTCCGCGCCGGTGACACGGTTCGCGTCCACGCCAAGATCGTTGAAGGTACTCGTGAACGTATCCAGATCTTCCAAGGTGTCGTTATCAAGCGTCACGGTGCAGGCATTTCTGCTACTTACACTGTTCGTAAGATTAGTAACGGTGTCGGTGTTGAACGTACTTTCCCAGTTCACTCCCCACGTGTTGCTAAGATCGAAGTTGTCCGTTACGGTCGCGTTCGTCGTGCTAAGCTGTACTACCTGCGTGAACGTACTGGTAAGTCCGCTCGTATTCCTGAACGCCGTCGCGACGTTAAGTAGTCGAGTGTCGACCCAAACCCTTGCTGTGCAAGGGTTTTTCTTTTTGCCAGATTTTTAAAATATCGATTGAGTTTGTGAATTTTTGCCAAATATTTGCTTGTGGTAGCAAACTGGTCACAAATTTTCCAATTGACCACGATTTTTCACAATCGCTTTGTGAGTAACGTGTGTGTAGATTTCTTGAGTAACCCGGCTGTTAGAGTGACCAACCCTTTGCTGGATGACATACATGGGCACGCCTAGCTCAGCCAACTTTGAGATGTGCGTGTGGCGAAAGGTGTGTGGGCTGACTGGCTTGTCAATTTTTAGCTTTTTAGCTGCATTACGCAAAAAAGTATTGAACGCTGAAATTTGAATCGGTGTATGATGCTTAGTAGTGAATAGATAGCCATGCCCATCAGCATAAGCGTACCGATCACGATATATTTCGACTGCCCGTCTGGAGAGCGCAACATCGCGCATTCCGGCGGGCGTTTTTGTTTGATCAGTTTTATGCCATTCGTTCATTTTAAACGTTGTATATTGGGTCTACAATATCTTGTATTGGTGAGTGTCAATATTCGATTTCGGTATAAAAAAGAGGACAAAAGCCGTCCCCTTAAGCCACAATTACGAATTTGACAAAGATCCAAAGCAAAGTCCACATCATTAACACTGTGAGCTAATAAAAAAAGAGCGCCTATTAAGCGCCCTCAACCGGTTCGGTACGTGAGGAGCTACCTCAACACCGTTTTGCGCACCGGCCTTCTAATCATCACACTTGTATTATATCACATTCTATTTATGATACAATATTTCTTGCGCACCGAGTGGGTAGCTCCCACTTAAGCCTGTGTGTATTAGGAGGTGACTCCTATGGGACATTGGTTCCTTCTGATCATCATCGTGCCTAATAAGCACGTTAAAAAGTTAATTAAGTGGTTGTTCAAGTAACACCACCAGCGCTCATCAGTTTGGATACTGATTGGGCGCTTTTTATTTTGTAAAAAAAATTAGATTTTTAAGCGGCAGGTGCTTATAGGCTTTCCCCCTTGATAAAATCAAAATTGAGGTGGAAATTATGTATAACTATAAACATGACTTAATTACAATTATCAATGCAACGACGCTTGACAAACAAGGAATTGATGCAGTACAGGCGGCAGTCAATCTGCTAAAACATCAAGCCGGTTATGAAAAATACTTTCAACAAGGACCAGTCGCTAAGGATAATAATAAAAATGATTTTATGCCAACTAATCGGCAAATCGCTAACAGTGTCGAACAGCCAGTAAGCCAAGCGCGGGCAGAGGATGGACAGCTGATCAATCCGCGGACTGTCACCACTGCTGATTTACAATGGTCGGCGGATTCACAAAAACCTACTGATGAAGATAAAGGCGTGGCATCTGATCATCTCAACGGCGAAAAAGATCTTGTCAACAATCAGCCGGCTACGCAACCAGCGCTGTCTGCAAATAATGAAAAAGATAGCCAGGCATTATCCGCAAATTTGATTGAACAGACTGATCAGGCATTGAATCTGTCACAGTACAACGCCATTCGGAAATTTAAATCAGTTAATGAAACTATCGGCAATGAATTGAAGATGCTGCTCAAGAATGCCGATTATGAAGCCAAATTGACGGATTTAAAGCAAAATCTGGAAGCCTATCATCATGACTTGAAGCCAAGTGATGGAGCACGCGTTGATATTTTCTACTCATTGGTAATGCAGCGGCTGAAATGCGCGCAGCAGCTGGCAGACTCATTCCAAGACTATCAAACAAAAATGACACAATTGGTTGAGCAGCTGCTGATCAATAATCTGGAAAAACTTAACGATGCATCTGATATTGACCAACTGACTGAACTCAGCACGCTGATTGAAAACGCCAAGCAGAACAGTTGGCTCAAAACCGCTAAGATTACGGAATTTGAACACCAACTGACTGAGCAAGCGGCTAAGCTAAATTCTCAAAACAGCCAATCGCAGTCGACAAATGACCAATCTCAAACGGCAGCGGATGAGGATTTTCAAAAGCTGCTTGATGAAACGATGCCGCAGATCGATTCGCCGCTTTATGATCTGCGTAAAGGCGAGTACATTGTAAAACGGCGCTTAAATGGGGCTAAGCTCTTGGATCGTAATGGACAGCAGGCCTTTTTTATTGGCGAGAAGCTGCTCAAAAAGCGGTGCCTGCAGTCTGGCGACGTGGTCAAGGTTAGTGGCAAGCCATACCTTACTGATGAAAAATTCTATCTGGGCAAAGTCGTCGATCATCAAGAAATGCCTGATGACAATCCAATCGAGGTATTCAGCCAGGCTGTAATTGAAAAGCATGAAGATCAGCTGGTCGTTGCTCGTGATATCTACGGCAACGAACTAAAGCCTAAGGAACAGCCAGTAGTTTATAAAATCAGTTCACTTGATCAAGAAAAACTAAAGCTCAATGTTGGCGATATTATCGATCTGGCCTGGTATGCCAATAACGATGCCTTGGCGGATGATCCCCAAAGCTGCATTGCGATTCGGTGGCTCTACCCAATTGACGGGGTAAAAAAGGCTAGTCAAACGAGCGCGAAAAAACACAGTGGCAAGGCCAAGCAAGCATCAAAGAAGAAACTGTCTAAAACTAAGAAGCATCATGCCTTTGACAATCTGATTCAGCAAAAGCTCAAACTGGATCTGCATGGTCAAAAGGTCGGCGTCGCGATTGGCAATGGTCAAAACGGTGAGATGCTCAAAGAAGTCGTGAAAAGCTATCATGGGAATCCCAAGCTGATCGACGCCTTCTCTGGCAAACGCAAGACGCTGCGCAAACAGACCAAGAATCTGGACATGCTGATTTTGGTGACGGCCTATGCCTCGCATCCATCTTCATGGGTTTTGAATGAAGCCTGCAAAGACTATGGCATTAAGTTTGCCGTCAGTCCCAAGCTGGCCGTTAAATCATTCAGCAAGGCACTTTACCGGGCTGAGCATCATCTGACGGCCTTTGAACAGGGAAATCAAGAAGTTGCGTATCCAGTTGCTTAAGCAAAATAGTGCAAAATGGAAATGGCTCCGTCACGAAAATCGTGGTTGAGCCATTTTCGGTCTTTATTGATAATTACTGAGCATTTTTTGCAGAGTCGTGATCATCTGTTCCCTAAACCAATCTGGCTCAAGTACCGTAACCATGTCTTTTTGACTAAGCAGCCACATCATCGCGCCGGTATCATAAGTTTCGACTTCAATGATTGCTGGCTGCTGATCGGTTTTTGGTTGAACTATTTTGGAAAGCGGGAATTTATCCAGCGCCGCTTCAACGACACCGCGGTATTCAAAAAGAATCTTAACGTTTTTGCCGGGATACATCAGCTGCAGCTTTTTCTTGGTCAGACCCTCATTCCATTGATGAGCCTGCCATTCGGATTGTGAGATGCTTTTTTGCGAAATGTGATAATCAATGATGCGATCCAAGCGGTAGATGATGTTTTTTTGATATGTATTGGTGTAGCCGATGAGATAGAAATAGTTGTCAGAAAACGTCAGTGCCAACGGAATAATAGTGTGCGCTTTGATATGGCCAGCCTGATTGCGGTAGTCGATGCGAATGGTTCGATGCAGCAGAGTATATTCCGAAAAGTTCCAGATCAGATTCATCAAGTCTTTATTTTGAAGATTGCGTAGCGGCTGATACGTGCTTTGCTCGCTGCTAATCAATTGTTTGACTTTTTGAGCATCTTTTTTGTCGAGAATTTTTAAAAGACGGTTGGAAAGCTCGATTAGCTGATCTTTGGGGAGTGCCCGACTGGCGGTTAAAATCTTGATGAGACAAAGACACTGCGCCTTATTTAATCCGATCCCGTTGGCAGACAGCCAGTAGGAATTGTTTTGACGGTCATAATTCAGCGTGTATTCGGGCAGATATTCGTCAATAAATGCTCGCAGATTGGCAAAATCCCGCTGAATAGTTCGCGCGTCAACGGTAAAATGTTTGGCTAGCTGTAATTTTTGAATATGGCGGCCGGCAGTCAATTGCTGATAGATGAAAAGCTGCCGTTCACTGGTAGTTGATTTATATGTTTTCATGGAATTTCCCTAATTTTTATTTATATTTTCATGTAGACAAAATCTGTCTAGGTGATCTGAGATAATTATAAATAGAAAATGGAATTAATCAATTGAAAGTGGTTTCGAATTTCCAAAATAAACATGTTGTAATTGTTACCATGAATATATTGACGTTTTAGAATGTAAGCGATATAAATTAATTATAAGTAAATTGGGGGGAGACAAGATGAAAATGCGTGCAATCGTGCAATCGTGCAATCGTGCCGATTATTTAGTGCGCGCTGATTCTGTAAAGTTTTCTGTTTATAGGCTTACTGTATCCCAAGGGGTGCAGTAGGCCTTTTTGTGTTAACAGCATTTTTGTTATTACGTTCTATCTGCGTTCTGTGTGTCTATCTTGATACTTAGGGCGAGAGCAAAAACAGTAATCAATACTGTGTTATTCCTAGATGTTCTCGAAGTATTCATGAGCGGCGTGAAATGGCAGAAGCAATTTTTGCTGGGTTTAGAGGTTTTTGAGACGCTTTGGTATATTGAATAATAAGCTACCAGAAACATTTAACCAAGCTCTCATAATGATAGTAAGCATGCCATAACGCCACGTATTCCAATAGCTACACGGACCTTCTATACTTGGAGGAATACATATAGGAAAATAAGACTGCGTATTTAATACAATTTAAGGAAAACTATGCTTAGAGATTTCATTTTCGTTGCAGAATTTTAACTCCAGACGATCTACGATTAATCTGTGAGGCGCTGAATAGATCCACAGTCGATTGGAAGACAGATGCTGGAAAACTACGGAAAGCTACGAATAGAAGGATGCTATGAAATAAGAAAGGAATAAATATCGATATGGTGAAAGCGAACAAGAAATACAAAATTACAAAGTATATGGTTGGAAATTTAGCATTAGGCGCTGCAACAGCTATTGTCTTTCCCAAAATATTGCCAAGTCTTTCAGGAAAGATTAATAAATATATGACCAAGAAAAATAATCGAGCCCATGATGAAGATGACTGGGGTCCGGTTATTGAAAAAAAGAAATGAGAAGAGGAGAATAAAAGTGGAGATTGATACAGAAAAAATGGCGCAACAGTGTATGGATGCCATTAACGAGAAAATCAAGAATCTAAAAACATTGAACATTATGGTCATTGGCAAATCAGGAGTGGGGAAAAGCACTCTAATTAATAGCGTGTTTCGGGGAAATTTTGCTCAGACGGGTCTTGGACGACCAGTGACATCAGAAATACGAAAAATTGTAAAAAAGGATTGCCCGCTCGTCATTTATGATACGCCTGGCTTTGAATTATCTGCCGGTCAGCAAAATAAAGTTAAAGAGCAAATCATTGATATTATTCAAAAAGGATATGAGTCTAAAGATATTAACGACGCTATTCATTGCATCTGGTATTGTGTAAATGTTGGTGGGAACAGAACCTTCGATAGTTCGGAGCTTAATTGGTTGAGTGATTTCACAAAAGAAAATAAATTAACAAAGGTTCCAATTATAGTCATATTGACACAGGCTTTTCCAGTCTCGAAAGCAAAAGAAATGCAAAAACTTGTGGAGAAGGAGAATCTTGATATCGTCAAAGTTGTTCCGGTATTGGCACAAGATATAGACTTTGATGGGGAATATGTTGCACATTCCTATGGACTGGATAAGCTTATCGATATAATGGTTGAATCACTTCCGACTGAGTTACAGAATAGTCTACAATATATGCAGAAACCTTCAGTAGATCAAAAAGTTAAGCAATCTCAGGCTATTGTAGCGGCAACTGTTGCAGGAGCTTTTGGAGAGGGGGCTACTCCTGTCCCCTTTTCCGATGCAGCAATGTTAATACCGACACAAGTGGGAATGATTGCGGGGATAACAGTAGTGTTCGGGATGGATGTAAGTAAAAGTTTTCTTACTTCTTTTGTATCTGCTACGATTGGAAGTGCTGGGGCTACAGTATTGGGAAAAACTATCGTATCGAATTTACTAAAGTTAATTCCGGGTGTTGGAACTGTTGCCGGAGGGGTTATTTCAGGAGCGACTGCTGGCCTTTTGACCACAGCATTAGGATTCGCATATATCGAAATCATGAAGAGTGTTTACACTGGCGAAATTAAGAAGGAAGATTTGAAATCAAAAGATGTTCAAGAGAAAATGAAAAATCTGTTTCAATCGGAATTAAAAAGAAACCGTAATTAGAATTTAAACGGTAAGCACACCATAGTGGTACAGGTTAAAGAATACACGAAAAAATGGGGCATTTCGTTGCTTAGCGAGGTGTCCTTTTTTTATACCCGAAATCTAATATTAGCACTCACCAATACAAGATAGTGTAGACCCAAGTTTTCTGCGATGAGGTCATTTTGCATGATAGAAATATTGATCGTATAGAGTTTATATTTATTCTTAGATAGACAAAATCTGTCTATGCGATTTGAGATAATTATAAATAGAAAATGGAATTAATCAATTGAAAGTGATTTCCGATTTTCAAAATAAACACGTTGTAATTGTTACCATGAATATATTGACGTTTTAGAATGTAAACGGTATAAATTAATTATAAATAAATTGGGGGGAGACGAGATGAAGATGCGTGCAATCGTGCAATCGTGCAATCGTGCCGCTGATTCTGTCAAGTTTTCTGCTTATAGGCTTACTGTATCCCAAGGGGTGCAGTAGGCCTTTTTGCGTTCCTTAAAATTAGTAAATATGGAGAATTTATTATGGCAAAGACTATCAAATTTAATCTTATTTGTGATGGACAACCTGTACGAACCATTGAAGACCTTCAAGAAAATTTTTCAGTAGAGGATATGCTGGGATATTTTGAAAGTGGACTACTATTACGTTGGCTCAAGGTTAGAGATTATAAAGATGAGTACAAAGAAGTATCTAAAATTTCTACTAAAGACGATCTTGAAATTGCTAAGAAGCTTATCAAAATCTTTAACGTTGAGACCGATGAAAAAGAAATTGCTAAAGATGTTTATATGTTGCAATTTCTAAAAGAGAGAAGTCAGAAAATCAGTAAATATGACTCTAATAGGTTAGAAATTGACGAGGTTGTTAAAAACTACACAAAAAAATATGCAGATTTGGTAAAAGAAATCATGGACAATTCGGATGATATTTCCCGAATTAAAGCAAATATCACAGAAATAGTTAATAACTATAAGCTAGTTCTTCAGCTGAACTATCGGGAGCTGTTTTGGAAGATGGCGGATCGTGACTATCTTCTTGTGATTATGTGTTTTTTAATGAATTCAGTAACGAGAAAATACTACTTAGATGCTGGACAACCAGAAAACAATGAAGAAAATATGGACACAACAAGTAAGAAAGATAAAGAAGAAATTTATAAGAAGATTTGCAGCTACTTTGAACCTTCAGCTGATATTTATAAATCTACAGCAGATGCCATTAGTAGCCCTTCAGCTTCTACAAAAGGTGACATTGTGAAGGTGCTTGGTGATAATGTTTCTGTGTTTGACGGCAAGACGGATGAATATTGGAAGGATCTTGAAGTCAAAGGTAAGAAATATATGATTTTGGGAATTGGAACTCGCGATAAAGTGCGGGCTGCAGGAGATCATAATGGAGATTTATCTTATGATGACGTTAACAATAAATTCCCAATTGTTGATGGGATTGACTATATGAGCAATTCAATCACATCAAAATTAATGTACATGGAGGTCTAGAAGTTGGAAAAGAAGACGATTAATGAATTGGCCTCTTATGTTGATGCTTTGCGACCAATCATCTATATTAATAACTTTGATTTCAAAATGGTTGATGATTTGATTGAATCAGTCATTGGTAAGGCAAAATGTTTTGAGTATAACAATGCCTTGGGTGAAATTGATTTCCATAGTAAGCATCAAATAAGAAAATATAATTTAGTAGAATTTCTTGAAGCAAACTTAGAAAATGGCTTTGATAATGAAACGTATCTAGTCTTAAAAGACATTCATGGTGAACTAAAATCGCCAGATGTAATCGCTTTATTAAAAAGAATTTCTGAAAATAATATTTATAAAGATAGCTATCATGAAATGGTTTTTATCGTTTCAGAAGTTACGACTATTCCAATTGAACTTGAAAATTACATTACGATTTTTGATGTTCCTTTACCAACTCAAGATGAGATATTAAAAATAATCAATAATTTTATTACTGATCTATCTATTTCAGTGGATAGTGAAGTCATCAATGAGATTGCTCTTTCGTTTAAGGGACTGAATGAATTTCAAATACGTCAAATCTTAAATTTGGCATATCAAGATGGTGGGAATATTACTGAAAATGATATCCATCTGATTTTAAGAGAAAAGGCCCAGTTTATAAAAAAGTCCGGATTACTTGAAGCAATTAACTTTTCAGGCACGATTGATGATGTTGGCGGTTTAGATAATCTTAAAAAATGGCTTTACCAAAAAGAAAAAATTTTCTCAAATTTAGATAAAGCAATTAAATTTGGCGTAGACGTGCCCAAGGGAATATTGCTTGTTGGTATGCCCGGCTGTGGTAAAAGTTTAACTGCTAAGGCAACTGCAACGTTATTTAAAATTCCGTTGGTTCGTTTAGATGTTGGACGACTCTTAGGAAAATATATCGGTGAATCGGAAGAAAACATGCGAAAAGCCTTACAGCTCTCGGAAGCAATCAGTCCTTGTGTGCTTTGGGTTGATGAGATTGAAAAGGCATTTGCTGGCATTGGTCAAAGTGGGGGTGGTAGTGATGTTACAACCCGACTTTTTGGTCAATTCTTAACCTGGATGCAAGAAAAAGACAATATGGTATTTATTGTAGCCACTGCAAATGACATTTCGAAAATGCCACCTGAATTCCTTCGTAAAGGGCGCTTTGATGAAATATTCTTTGCTGATTTGCCGAATAGTGATGAGAGAAGAAAAATTTTAAACATTCATCTTAAAAAGCGGGGCAAGTGGAATAAAGAAATCGATTTAATTTCTTTAATTACTGCTACTGAGGGTTTTAGTGGTGCCGACTTAGAGTCAGTAGTAAAGAATACTATCGAGGCAGCATTTATATCAGGAAAAGATACTATTACTACGGAAGACTTATTAGATTCAATTCATGAAACTAAGTCAATTTCTGATGTCTTGAAAGAAAAAATAAAGAATCTTCGTACGATAATTAGCAAATTTGATATTCAACCGGCGAGTGCAAGTGACAGCAAGGGTTGAAGGTAATGTACTTCTTTATTTCGAAATATAAAAGAGGCGATTTAAATGGCAAAAATTGATGATAGTTACCAAGCAATCATTTCAGATGCTGAATTTAACAAGTTAACATCAATTACCAAAGACTTCCTAAAATCTTATAGTCAAAATAGTGATAAGCCTGTTAAAGAATGGCTGATTCCAGAATTAGCTAAACAGTTACCTGACAAGAGTGAGGCGGAACTTCAGAAAATAGCTGATGAAATTATTGATAGAATTGCTATTAGAGAAGAAAAAGATGAGTCTTTACGTCAAGCAGTCAGTGATGGAAGAAGCACTGAAGGGTGGCTTAATTCTGAATTTAAAAAAGCAACTGCTGGGATGTCAGCTGATCAAACGACTAAATACTTTCAAAGTTTAGATGAAACCATAAAAGATGCCAATGATGCTTTCCATCGAACCATAACTAACAAGAACGGAACGATTAGCCAGAATCCAAATTTAGATGGATATCTTGCTGAGCAGTATCATGCCCAAACTTATAACTTAAAGGCTGCGGTAAAGGGAAGTCCCAATAGAGCCGAAGTCTTAGAGCCAAATGGTAAAAGATATGGAAAAAATTCAAAAGACGTTGTAATTCGTGATCCAATAACCGGTAAAATCATAAGAAGCTATCAATTAAAATACGGTAAAGATGCGGCTGCAACTAAAAGAGAATATAAAAAAGGAAACTATCGAGGTCAACGAAAAGTAGTTCCTGCAGATCAATGCAATGAAATTCCTAATTCTAGTGGAAAAATAGAGTCATCGGATGGAATAACCAGTAAGCCACTTACCAAAGAGCAGGCAGTACAACTAAAAAAGAAAGCGCAAAATGATAACTGGGAAGATTTAGACTGGAATAATTCATATGCTACAAAAGATCTTATAAGTGGAATAGCTAAGCAAGCAGGTAAGGCTACTGCTAATGGAGCCTTGGTTGGGGCAGGAGCTTATGCTATTCAAAAATTAGCAAACGGTGAAGAGATTGAAACCGAAGAAGTGGTTGAATCGGCATTGGAAAGTGGTGCTGACTATGGCATTAAATGTGCAGCTGCTGGGGCATTAAAAGTTGGTGTTGAAAAAGAGATTATAAAAGGAATTCCTAAAGGCGTTTCGGCAAATGTCTGCACCAATATCGCTTTTACTGCCGTTGAGGATGTTAAGGTAATGAAAAAGGTTGCTACAGGAGAATTAACAGTTGAAGAAGGGATGGATACTTTAGAACAAAATACTGCATCAACTTTGGCAGGGTTAGCAGCTGGAGAACAAGGCGCGGCTGTAGGTGCAGCTGTAGGAAGTGCCCTTGGACCAGTTGGAACGTTTGTAGGAGCTGCCGTTGGTGGAACAATTGCCTCTGTTGCTGGATCAACGGTAGCTAAAACGGTTGTAAAAGGGGTACAAAAAATTAAGAAAAAGGCTCGAGAAATTATTTCTAATACAATAGAAACGGTTTCCTCGGCTGTTTCCAATATAAAAGATACGGTTTTAGGATGGATTCCATTCTTTTAATGTGGTTTGATAGTAAAAAGTTCCTGGAATGAAATCTATAGAAATATCTAACCACCCTTCCATAACGATATATCTGAGTTGAGCATAACAAAACGGCCCTGACGCAAAACTTGCGGCAGGGTCGTGCTGTTTTAGATGAATTTTGAGACAGCCAGCTTTAAAATTCAATTCGCTTCTGGAAAATCGGCTGTTGGCGCAGGTCGTAAATCGAACCGGCAATCGGCGTAATGGCAAATGGTCTTAAAATGCTGCGCCGTTCAGAATAGTTTGCCGAAATCTGCTGCATTTCCGGTCGAGCGGCAAAAATCTGCTCCAGATACTGCTGATCGACCTCAGCTGCCGTGCCGGTTAAGGTGAAGCCAACACTGTCCAGAGTTTCGCTGCCTTTTAAAGCCGTGATCGAGATGCGGGGATGAGCCTTTAAACGTTGATAAAAGGGTTTTTGATAGGTCATTGCAAAAATCAGCCGGTTGCCGTCTAAAACCTCGATATCAGCGACGTTGGTGTGGGGATCGCCATTTTGATCAACCGTGCCAAACACAACGGACTGAAAACTATCGACAATCAGTTTGAGAAATTCATCGCCTGACAGATGGCTGTCTAACATCGGAACTGGTTTGCGCATTGTGATACCTGCTTTCTTTTATATTTTTGTGTTAATTGTAATTAAAAACATTACATTTGTATATGATCAACTGCAGCAAATTGTATCAAAGTTTCTTGATAAAAGCGCAAGACAGGTGATTTTAGAAAAAATTTGCCATTTACAAAAAAAGTACTTACGAAACCGAGGCAATTTTTGCTAGAATGGCAAACATGCTGATTAAGATTAAGAGTTAGCGTTAATTGAATACATCAAATTAAGTCTGCTTGCTGTTTGGTCTTTAATCAAGTCAATTTGATTAAAGGAGCAAAATATATGCAAAATTTTTCTGAACCTGCTTTTCGCGTCAAACATCCGGGGCTGACGATGGCCAGTTTGCTTTTAGGCGCTTTTGTCGGCATGTTTAGTGAAACGTCACTGAACATTGCGCTGCCTAAGCTGATGATCGTCTTTCATACCAGTACGGCCGTTTTACAATGGCTGGTGACTGGCTACATGCTGGTTATTGGGATTGTCTTGCCGCTGTCCAGTTTGATTGCCAAGTGGTTTACAACTCGCCAGATTGTGATTTTTGCCCTGCTGGATTTTATTATCGGTGCGGCAATTTCAGCACTGGCGCCTAACTTTGCGGTTCTATTGGCGGGTCGAATGATTCAAGGGATTGGAACCGGTCTGATTCTGCCACTGATGTTTACGATTGTGATGCAGATTTTCCCACCAAAAAAGATTGGCAGTATTATGGGCATCTGCGCTTTGGTAATAATGTTTGCCCCGGCAATTGGGCCAACTTTGACTGGTTTGATTCTGGCCAAGCTTTCCTGGCGCTGGATCTTTTGGTCATTTGAAATTTTCTTGGTCATTGCTTTATGCCTGGCCGTAACTGCTTTGGAAAACATTGGTCAGCCAACGCGTCCTCACATTGATCTGCTTTCAATCATTGAATCCGTGCTTGGCTTTTCTGGTCTGGTAATTGGCGCGAGTCTGTCCAGTCTGGATGGCTGGGGTTCTTGGCCAGTTTTAGGTTCGTTTGCGGTTGGGATTTTGGTATTGATTGCCTATGTGATTCGTCAGCTGAAACTAGAAACGCCGATCTTAAATCTGCGCGTTTTCAAAGTTAAGGCATTTACAATTGGCGCTGTATTGGTCATGCTTGATTTTGGTATTATTCTTTCGGCCATGTATCTGATGCCAATGTATCTGCAAAATGGCTTACTGTTGGCCGTTGCCTTAACTGGGATCGTCATGTTGCCAGGTGGTCTGGTAAATGCTTTGGTTTCCGCGTTTGCTGGACGGATGTATGATTCGATTGGGGCCAAGCGTCCGGTCATGATTGGTTTTGTGATTGCCATCATCGGGATCGTTATGCTGCTTTTGACGACTGATCATTCTGCAGTTGCATATGTGATTGCAGCTCACGTGATCTTGATGATTGGCTGTCCATTGGCAATGTCACCAGCGCAGACCAGTGCTCTAAACGCGCTGCGGGGACCAGCCTCCAGTGATGGCAGTACGATTTTGAATACGATGCAGCAGATTGTTGGAGCATTGGCAACTGCTCTGGCTACCAGTTTCTTGGAATTAGGCCGGCATGCGGCAGCTGGCAGCCAAGCGATGCGTTTTACGTCCGGGGTACACACGGGACTTTACTTTACGCTGGCTTTGGCAATTATCGCGCTGATCGTATCGTTTGCCTTGCCCAAACAAAGTGAGGATTAATCGTGTTATTAAGCCTTTAAAATAAATCCCAAAAATTTTTAATAGACCCTCATTCTCAAAATTATCTTTGGGAATGGGGGTCAAATTATTTTAGTCGGTAATATTTGACGATAACGACATAAAGTGATAATCTATTTTATGTTGATAACGACATTTATGAAAGGCGGAAATAAATATGGCAAACTTAAATCACATGGACAAACATTTCAAAACGCTGGATGACTTCTTGGGAACGCATTTCATCTATACGTATGACAATGGCTGGGAATATGAATGGTACGCTAAAAATGATCATACAGTTGACTATCGAATTCATGGCGGAATGGTTGCTGGCCGTTGGGTTAAGGATCAACCAGCGCACATTCATCAGTTAACGGAAGGAATTTACAAGATTGCCTGGACTGAACCAACGGGAACTGATGTCGCATTGGATTTCGTTCCTAATGAACATAAGCTTAACGGTACGATTTTCTTTCCAAAATGGGTACAGGAACATCCAGAAATTACGGTTTGCTTCCAAAATGAACACATTGATTTAATGCATGAATCGCGTGAAAAGTATGAAACCTATCCAAAATTAGTGGTTCCTGAGTTTGCAACGATTACCTACATGGGTGATGCTGGTCAGGATAATGAAGAAGTCATCAATGAAGCCCCTTATGCTGGCATGACTGATGATATTCGCAATGGCCGCTTCTTTGATGAAAATTACCATCGTCTGGCTAAGTAGCTTGTTATATAATGTTTTGCAGAATCAGATAAGGAAGGATGCTGCAAAATGCCGCAAAAAAGGATACTGCCCTACGTTATTATGGGAATCCTACTCAATAAAGACTGTACTGGAAAGCAGATTATGGATGAGTTTCGCTTTGATATTGGGGAATTTTGGCAATCATCACATAGTCAGGTTTATCCAGAGCTAAAGCGTATGGAACAAGATCGTTGGATTGAAAGCTACTCAAAAGAAGATAATGATAAAGAGATACACTACCATTTAACGGCTTATGGTCATGAAATTATTAATGACTGGTTGATGGAACCCGTTGATAAGCTGCCGGTATCCAAAGACCTATTTTCTTTAAAGACTTTTTTCATTAATGATCGTAATGATCCAAGACTGGAAAAATTGTTTAGGCACCAAATCCAACTGGTTAGCAACAGCCTTAATCATCTGCGCGAGCGTCGACAAGCATTATTCAGCAGTCAAGAACAGATTGATCAACAATATGGTCATTATTTGATTTTGGCTCGCGCAATCAGTCGCCAAGAAAATCAATTGGTTTGGCTGGAAGATAAATTGAATAATCGTTAAAAACAATGAAAAGAACAATCGTGTGATACCAGTTTTTTTGCAGCTGGTGGCGTGCGATTGTTTTTTATTTTGCCGCAATCTGGTCGACAAACGCTGAAATTCATCAAAAATAAAAATGCATTTCCGCTTAAATCGTCTAAAGCATTTATAAGGACACTGATAGATGATTTGAGAAAGGAAGCCGGAAAATGAGAAAAAAGCTCCAACAACTTGGTCCCCAAATGCGACACGTGTTCATCGGCCGGTTTGAGCGCGTTGGCTATAAAAAAAGCTACCGTTACTGTCGGCCAACGCTTTTGCTCACCCACGTTGCTTTAGCCGAAACCGGGGAACTGATTACTGATCATTTATGGCTCAATTATACGAAAGGCTTTTTAGATTTAGGCGAACTGTTAACTGGTGACCTGCTGCGATTCAACGGTCGGGTTGCCAGCTACGTCAAAGGTTATTTTGGCACCTCCCAAAAACTTGACTACAAGGTAGAGCGACCCTCGCAAGTTGCGCTGCAGGCCAAAATTGAGGGACCCCGGCGTTTGCTGCCCGACACTGTTACCAAATTCGGTCGTCAAGCACTGATTGGCTACATTATGGAACGGGAGCGCGCGTTTTACGAGGCCAGCTGTCGTCCGATTGATCCGTACTATATCGAGCAGTATCGAGTCTGGCTGACCAATCACGTTATGAAAAATGCGCAAAACTATGATATTGTCTTGCAAAAACAACTTACTGGAGCATCTAAAAAGCACTGAGCCGCATTGAGCAGTTCAGCGCTTGGAGATCAAGGTTGTCAGTATTTGATTAGTTTAGATCGTTGATCAAGTTGTCCAGACTGGTCAGAATTTCAGCTGGCAGTTTTTCGCCCGTGTGCTGAGCTTCATAGTTCTTAACCCAGTCGCGCCGGATTTCAAAACGCGTCTTGAGCTTGGTTACGTATTCAGCATCATTAAAGTCAACTGGATAGCCGTCGTAAGCAATGTATTCCATGTTGGCCAGCTCGCCAAATGGCTTAAAGGCGGCCTGGTTTTGGGCAATGTCTTCCAAAGCCTTCAAGGTCAGTTCTTTAGGGATGTCCAAGCCGTTAAAGTTGGCGGTATTGACGATGTAGCAGTCAACGTGGCGTTCTTCAAACAGCGCCTTAAAGTCTTGATAGTCCTCGCTTAATGGGTAGGCGCGGAATGGGTCGGCAAATGGTTCGATAACCAAAGCGTTGCGGTCAGCGCCCACCACGTTTTCAGCTGTGGAGCGCTTGGTAGCCAGCGTCAGACCAAACGTAGCCGCGGTAACGGGATCGGTCAGTTTAACGACTGGTGGCAGACTGTCATCTTTCATAATCCAAAAGACGGCATTGATTGGGGCAATTTCGCGATCCACCCGGTTGGTAGAGGCATAGCGCGTCTTAATGGTCCGTCCATTGCCGTTGCGCAGATCCTGGGTTACCAGTACTTTTTGGCCGGCTTCGTTAAGCGTGACACCAACGTTCATCACCGTAGTAAAGTACTGCATTTCGCGGCTGCCCGGCAGATAGTCGTTGGTCTTGTCAAAGTAGGCCGGTTCAAGAGCCGTGGAGCTGCCGTCTTCACGATTGATTACAAACGCATCGTCATGCAGCACGGTAATATCAAACTTGCCATTGTGTTTAGCGTGGGTCAGCGTAGACTTGCCTGATCCAGAAAGTCCATAGAAGGCAAAAGTCTGATCATCACAATCGCTGAAGTGGAAAGTCTTTTCGCCACCGTGACAAGCCGTAAAACCATGTCGGTGCGCGGTTGCCCAGGCCAGCGTCAAAGTGGACTTCTTAAGCTCGCCAAAGTAGCGCAGACCCAAGACTGCCGCTGCATTGTGCTGAGCATCGATGACAACCAGCCCATGTGGATAGTCGGGACTGCTCCAGTATGGGTCGCAGTACAGATAGATGTCGCCTTCATCATAGGCCCGTGAATCGGCATAGCGCTTCAGCCAGTTTTCGGTAGCTGTTTGGAAGTTGAGCATGTAAGAAAGCAGATTAACCTCAAATCCTTCTGCTAGTGCCAGATGCGCCTTTACCATAAAGTCTTCATCCAGCCCCACGATCACGTCCGTCGTGTAAAAGTCGCGTTCGTGGCCTTCATAGATAGCTTCACGCAGGACGCCATCGATTTTTTCGGCATCAACGTCTGGAGAACCGATCAAACGCCGTGCTGCCGCGGTCCGGCCCACGATCTGACCATGGTTGTCGACCAGCATCTTGGCATCGGCTGGCAGTCCCAGTTCTTCGGTATGCTTGATTGGCAGGTCGGTAACGATGGTGTTGGGGTTGCCGGCCGCCAAACGATAAGCAGTCGCGGTATCAGCAATATGCGTCATGTTGTTGGCGTAGAATGCCGATTCAATCGTAGTCCGCGTCCGTGAGAAGATCGGATTGGTCTTAACGATGTCTTTTTCAGAAAATTTTGTTTGAGTACTCATTGAACAGCCACCTTTCTGATAAACTATCGTGATTAAAGTGCTTACATTCCTATTATAATGCAAATATCAGCCAATAATAGATTTAAATTTTGATATTTGTCGAAAAGTTTGATAAATGTCAAAAAACTCTGGAATTGACAATTTTATGAATTTTTTAAAGTTATTGATTAAGTTTAAAAGAATTTATATCGCATAAAATTTACATTTTGCCCCGTTATTCTTCAAAACTTTTCCTAAAAGGATTCGCAACTTTTCTTTAAGCTTTGTGTATCAGCTTTGATGGTCGGGCGTTAAGCGGTTTGTCGATCAAGGCGAAATTATTAATTTAATATAGGGAAGTGATTGTTTGCACCACAAAAAAGGACGCTGGCTGGCACTGATCGCGGTGCTGCTGGTCTTATGCGGGGTTGGTGGCTGGTTTGGCTATCGTCATTATTCGCTGGGTGTCATTTCTGATAAGCAGATCATTAAAAATATCAATAGTCATCTGCTTAAGAATAATCCGACATCCAAGCAGACCAAGAGCTATGCCAAAATCGTCAAAAGTACTACGCGGACGCTGGATAATGCTTACGTCAAGGTTAATCCATACGGTACCTCGCCATTGACGGCCTTGATGATCTTTAAGACGGATAAGGCTGCTAAGGTAACTTACACGGTTGTCGGTAAGACGGATAACACATCGATTACCAACACGGTTAAAGGATACCAGACCACGCACCAGGTACCGATCGTGGGGCTTTATGCCAACTACAGCAACCAGGTTCAGGTTACGCTTACCTACAAGGATGGCACGACGGAACAAAAGACGTTTACCATCAAGACGGGCAAGCTGCCAAAGAATCTGCGCAACACCAAGATCACGGTTTCTAAGAGCAACAAGTCCAAGATGGAAATCGGCAATAACGAGCTGACTTACATCAACAAGACTTCTGAAGAACCGTTTGCCGTTGACGCGGATGGCAATATTCGCTGGTACTCAACGCTCTACAGCCGTCACACGTTCGTTCAGCTCAGCAATGGCCATTTGTTGATTCAAAATCGGACGAATGGCAATAAAGGATCCTACAACGTCTTATCTGAAACTGATTACCTTGGCCGCATCTATCGGCGTTATCGTTTCAGCGACAAACTTGGTAAGAGCTCACTTGAACAATACATTACCGCAGTTCATCATGACGCGCTTGAACTGCCAAATCATAATCTGTTGGTAACGATCTCTGGCGGTGACAAGTACGCGGAAGACGTGATCGCCGAAATTGATTACAAGACTGGTAAGACGGTCAAGGTAATCGACTTTAAGAAATTGCTGCCTTCAAGCATGTACCGTAACTACAGCAGTACTACAACCAAGGGCGGCAAGATCGACTGGCTGCACATGAACTCGCTTTACTATGATCAAAAGACGGGTAATCTCTTGGTTTCAGCACGTAATCAGGATATAACCATGTCGATCAACTATAAGTCGGGTAAGATTAACTGGATCTACTCTGGTAAAAAGAAAAGCTCATGGCCAAAGAAGTATCGCAGCAAACTGTTGACGTCAGCCAAAGGTACGACGATTACCGGTGGTCAGCATGATTTGACGCTTTTGAGCAGTAAAAATGGGAAACTAAAAGTGTTGCTTTATGATAACAACATTGATGTTACAAACGGTAATGCCAAGACATCTGGCAAGTACTCACAAGCGGTTCAGTACACGATTGATACTAAGAAGAAAACCATTAAGCAGACTTGGTCTTATGGTAAGAGCCTGGGTAAGGATAACTTTACACGGGTGATCGGCTCGGCACAGCGTTTAAGCAATGGTAATACCTTGATTGACTTTGGCTACAAGCATGATGGTAGTCAAAGCAATATTATCGAAGTTGATAAGAACAACAACCAGGTATTTAACTTGACGATCAGTTCATCGAAAACTGACCGGACATACGTTTACCGTGCATACCGCGTCAAATTTACGCCATCTAATTTTGTATTTGATGCAACCAAATAGTTTTGTGCTTGATTTAAAGAAGCGTCGGCAGCTTTTGTCGGCGTTTTTTTATTGATTAAAAATTTTTCAATAATAGGTTGACGACTAATTCCTCCTATGATCGTAAGAATATTCGAATTTTACGGAATGAATTAAAGTTAATGGAGCTTAATATTCATGCTTTTTAAAATAATTGAAAAACTTTTGATAAGTCGTTGACATATGATGACAATCTTTGTATATTAGATAACGTTGTCGCGGCGATGAGTTGCTGATTGCTTGAGATTCATTACTTTTCGCCGACTTGCTAAGAAATGTTAATAAAAAAGTTCTTGACAGGTAGTTGACAATTTGTTAAACTAATTAAGTTGTTTGCTTGAAATGAGCAAACAACGGTAGACCTTTGAAAACTGAATACAGTTTCGACGAACACAAATGTGCAGGG
>OLPK01000133.1_pt1 | contig 93026 bp, 70 predicted proteins | sample 1672261 | NCBI WGS metagenome assembly OLPK01 (sample SAMEA3136665, study PRJEB25190) | human gut metagenome
CCTTCCCGCTTGGGAAGGAACGCGCGGCCCTTTCGTTACGGGTAGTGCATCCCTGTTACGGGTAGTGTCTCTCCCTGTAGACAGCACTCCTTTCACTGCTACGGGTAGTGTATTTTTATCGAAAAACGATATATTTTGGCGCCTTTTTCACTACCAGTAACAAAAAGATTCCCGAGTCTACAAAGGGCGGCACTACCCGTAACAGAAGAGGCACTACCCGTAACGGGGAAGCGCGGAGGATCCGGTCATGAGATGGTGCAGTTCGGCGGCTATGCTCAGATATATGCATGTGATCACCGGCAGATTCAAGGGAATGCCGCTCGCCACGCCGCGCGCGGAGACACGGCCGACGACCGACCGCACCAAGGAGGCGCTGTTCTCACGCCTCGAATCGCATGGGCTGCTGCAGGACGTGCGTGTGCTCGATCTGTTCGGCGGCACCGGCGCGCTCGGCATCGAGGCGCTGAGCCGCGGCGCGCGCGAACTCGTCACGGTGGAATCATCCGCACAGGCGGCGCAGCTCATCGCGCAGACACTCACCGCGCTGCGCCGGCATGCCGGTTGGGAAAAGGGGATGAGCGCGCGCGTCGTACACGCGAAAGCGGAGCGGTACGCGGCGAAAGCGAAGCCGGGCGAGCCTTTTGATTTGGTGTTGATCGACCCGCCGTACGCGTTCTCCACAGCCGACTGCGAGCGCCTGCTCTGCGATCTGACCGCGCGCGGGCTTGTGGCGCGCTTCGGCGTGATCGTGCTCGAACGCTCCACGCGCACCGCGCCGCCGGCGGCCCCGGAGGGCTGGGTCATGGCCGACCGCCGTGACTACGGCGAGACGGCCGTCTACACGTTCCACTCGCAGGAATACGAGCAGATCGTGCAGGAACAATCAGAGGAATAATCAGCTGATGCGGCGCGGGTGATCGCCGGAGACCTCCCAGCCGAGTTCGATCAGCGTCTTGCGGTCCGCCTTGCTCAGCGCATGGCAGTCGAGCTGCGCGATGAGGTCGGGGCGGATGCGGTTCGTTTTCTCAAGCGCCTCGTCGCGGCGGAACCGGTCGACCTTGGCATGGTCGCCGGAAAGCAGCACAGCGGGCACATCCAGGCCGCGCCAGCTGGCGGGTTTCGTGTATTGGTTGTGTTCGAGCAGCGCGTTGCCGCCGGTGTATGACTCCTCGATAATTGAATCGGGATTGCCCATGAAGCCCGGCAGCAGGCGCGTGATCGCCTCGAGCATCACCGACACGGCCACTTCGCCGCCGTTGAGCACGTAATCGCCGATCGAGTATTCGCGCACGTCCACGCCGCGCTCGCGGTAGTAGGCGGGGATGCGCGCGTCGTATCCTTCGTAGCGCCCGCAGCCGAACACGAGATGCTGTGCGTGCGAGAGCTCGGTCGCGTCCTGCTGTGTGAAGAGTGGGGCGGAGGGATTGGGGAAGATGAGGATCGGGCGGTCCGGGAGTGCAGTCTTCTGGGCGGGTGCATCCGCCGGCAGGCCGAGCAGTTCGTCGAGGCACTCCGCCCAGACGGCCGGCTTCATGACCATGCCTGCGCCGCCGCCGACAGGGGTGTCGTCCACGGACTGGTGCACGTCGTGCGTCCAGTCGCGCAGATTGTGCGCGCACACGCTGATGAGCCCCTTGTCTTTCGCCTTGCCGAGCAGGCTCAGGTCGAGCACGTCGAAGTATTCGGGGAAGACCGAAACGATGTCGATGTCCATGGCAGTCCTTTGAGAAATTGCAGCGCGCACTTTTTTCAGGCTTGGAAAAAAGTGGAAGGAGTTTGAGGGGGAAATGGTGATTTGTGCGCGCTGGAGCGCGCACAAATCACCACGCCCCGAAAAAAGTGGAAGATCACACCCCGGGGATTAGGCCACCAGGCGGGTCGATCGTCAGATAACCCTCCTCAAGGTCGATGTCCGGCACCAGATCGATCACAAATGGCACGAGTGCGGTGGTCTCGCTGCCTACAGGCTGTGTGAGGCGGATCTTGAGCAGCCATTGCGCGCCCTCGATCATGTCCACGACCTTGCCGAGCACGCGGCCGTTGGCCTTCAGGCGTGCCTCGAGGCCCACGAGGTCCTTGGGGTAGAATTCGTCGTCTTCCAGCTCCCACGGTTCGCCGTATAGCACGGTGCCGTTGAGCTCCTCGGCGGCGTTGCGGTCGTCCACGCCTTCGAGTTTGAGGTACCAGCGGTTTTTGAACGTGCGTGCACGTTCCACAGTGTAGGTCACAGAGCCGTCGCGGTTGAACAGCTCGGCGCCGGGGGCGAACCGCTCTTCGGGTTCGTCCGTGAAGATGCGCACGGTCACTTCGCCCTTGAGTCCCTGTGCACGGCCAATACGACAGACCCTCAACAACTCGGGCTGTTGAGGGTCTGCAGGAAGTTCACCACTCACCTACGCACATCCATGATGTCGACGCGCACCTTGTGGTCGGCCATGGCCTGCACCACGGTGCGGATCGCGTTGGCGGTGCGGCCGTTGCGGCCAATCACGCGGCCAATGTCTTCAGGATTCACGCGTACGCGAATGAGTTCCCCGCGCGCATTCTCATGGGACTTGACCGAAACGTCGTCGGGAAAATCGACGATGTTCTTAATCAGATGTTCCACGGCTTGAGCAAGCATGATCAGATCACACTGCTTCCGGTGCGGACTCTTCGGCGTCTGCGAACTCGACCTTTTCGTCGGTCTTCTGCTCGTCGGCGGCGTCGGCATCGGTCGCGTTCTCGTTCGCCTTGATCTCGGCTTCGGCCTTGGCGGCCTTGAGCTTCTGGGCCTTGGTGTCGGCCTCTTCGATCAGCGTGGCGGCGTCCTTCTTCGGGGCGACGGTCTTCAAGGTGCCTTCGGCGCCCTTGAGGCCCTTGAACTTCTGCCAATCACCGGTGATCTTGAGCAGGTTGAGCACCTGTTCGGTCGGCTGGGCGCCAACGCCGAGCCAGTACTGGGCGCGCTCGGAGTTGATTTCGATGGTTGAAGGCTGGGTGTTCGGGTTGTACAGGCCGATCTCCTCGATGGCCTTGCCATCGCGCTTGGACCGCGAATCCATGACGACCACGCGGTAGACCGCGTAGAACTTCTTGCCCATGCGCTTGAGACGAATCTTGGTTGCCAAAATGGCTCTCCTTGGTAACTAGGGGTGTGCGCCATCCCGTGCCGTGTGGGGCACAGCCCGGCCGGTGCACGTGTTCCTTGGCCACACGGTAGTAGAGGGCCCCGCATGGTCAAATAACCCATACAGTATACAATCCGCCATGGAAAACCGCCTGCCCATCTGCTCCATCCGGCAGAGATTTGTCATGGTTGCGGCCGCCCTGCATGACTTTTGTCAGGAGAGGCAGAGCGCCGTCATGCTGTGGGCAATGGGCGGCAATGGCCGGGCGGCGGGGCCGGTTATAATCACAAGCGGTAGATACCGTACAAGGCAAGGGAGTCTGCATGTTCATTCCGCGGTATTACGAGGATCTCAACACGTTGCATGTGGGCTGCGAGCCGAACCGCTCGTACTTCATCCCCGCGTCGCTCCCCCTCGACACGACGCTCGACAACCGCCTCGACTCCGACCGCCTGCAGCTGCTCAGCGGCGACTGGCAGTTCCGTTACTACGGCAGCATCCACACCCTTGACGCCGAGGTGACCGCCGCCGACGCCGCGTATGCCCCGCGTTTCTTCGACGTGGACTTCGACACCGCCGCCGACTACGCCACGCTGCCCGTGCCGAGCGTGTGGCAGATGCACGGCTACGACCACAACCAATACACGAACACGCGCTACCCGTTCCCGCTCGACCCGCCGTACGTGCCCGCGGACAATCCCTGCGCCGTCTACCGCCGCACATTCGACTACACACCGAGCGAATCCGCCCCGCGCGTCTACCTCAACTTCGAGGGCGTGGACAGCTGTTTCTATGTGTGGCTCAACGGCGAGTTCATCGGCTATTCGCAGGTCTCGCACTCCACGAGCGAATTCGACGTGACCGAGCACATCGCTCCCGGCGAAAACACGCTCGTGGTGCTCGTGCTCAAATGGTGCGACGGCAGCTATCTCGAAGACCAGGACAAACTGCGCATGAGCGGCATCTTCCGCGACGTCTATCTGCTCACGCGGCCCGAGCGCATGATCCGCGACTACTTTGTGCACACGAACGTCGAATTCGGGCCCGATGATGAGCCCACTCGCGCGCACATCTCCATCGACTTCGCGCGCGGCGGGGCCGGCCTGCCCGACTGGATCGACGTGACCGTGCTCAGCGCCGGGGGCGAACCGGTGGCGCATGCCCGCGCGGTGCCCGCGGCGTGCATGCCCGACGGCCCATTCCTCGTGCATGCCCGGGCGCAGCTCACGCTCGACGCGCCGCGACTGTGGAATCCAGAGCGCCCGTATTGCTACCGGCTCGCCATCGAGACGCCGGATGAGGCGATCACGCAGCTGCTCACCATCAGCGACCTGCGCGCAGTGGCGCACGACGGCGTGCAGCGCGTGGTGGAGCTCAACCGCAAGCCGATCGTGATTCACGGCATGAACCGGCACGACAGCGACCCGCGCACCGGCTACGCGATCAGCACCGAGCAGTTCATGGAAGACCTGCTCCTGATGAAACAGCACAATGTGAACGGTGTGCGCACAAGCCACTACCCGAACGCGCCGCACTTCTACGACGCGTTCGAACAGCTCGGGTTCCTGGTGATCGACGAAGCCGACCTTGAGGCGCACGGCGCGAACGACGCCTACCATCCGGCGAGCAGCGTGCCTCAGGAGGACTGGAAGCGCGCTGCGCAGCTGTGGAACGAGCGGATTGCCGACAACGAGGACTTCGCGCCGGCGATCATCGACCGCGTGCAGCGCTGCGTGGAGCGCGACAAGAACCATGGGTGTGTGCTGTTCTGGTCGATGGGCAACGAAGGCGCGTTCGGCGTGGGGTTCGAGCGCGCGCTCGCGTGGACCAAGCGCTACGATTCGCGGCGCCTGACGCATTACGAAAGCGCGCGGTACGTGGAGTCCGGCGGGCATGATGCGCATGACTACGGCAACCTCGACGTGCACAGCCGCATGTACCCGAGCATCGCCGAGATCGACGCGTACTTTGCCGAAGGCCCGGCCAGCGCCGCCGCGAACCCGGACGGCGCGCTCGGCGAGAACGGGCAGGCCGCCGGCGGCGAGGTCAAACCGTATGTGCTGTGCGAATTCTGCCACGCGATGGGCAATGGCCCGGGCGACCTGGAGGATTATTTCCAGGCGATTCAACGCCACCCCGGGCTTGTGGGCGGCTATGTGTGGGAATGGTGCGACCACGCGGTCGACGCCGGCCGCACACCGCAGGGGCGGCGCGAATACCTGTACGGCGGCGACTTCGGTGACTACCCGAACGACGGCAATTTCTGCGTGGACGGCATGGTTGCGCCCGATCGCACGCCGCATTCCGGTCTGGACGAGTTCAAGAACGTGTTCCGCCCCGCGCGCGTGGAAGATTTCACTCTCACCGGCGGCGACAGTCAGGCCGCGTTCGTCACGCTGCGCAATCACCTCGACTTCACGCCGCTCGGCGCCGAGGTCATGCTGATGTGGGAACTCTACGTGGACGGCGTGATGCAGGCGTACCGCCTGTGCGACGACGAGCTCACACAGCAGGCGATGATGATCGCGCCGCATGACGCCGGCCGTGTGCCGCTCATCGGCCTGCCGCCGCTCGTGCACGACGGCAAGGTCACGCTTGTGCTGCGGTATGTGACGCGCGAGGCGCGCTGGGGCATGGATCCGCTGTTCGAACTCGGCTTCGACGAGGTCGATGTGCCGGTCGCGGGCAGCGCGCACAACCAGTGGGTGCGCCAACAGCACGAGGAGATGCTCGCCGGCGACGAGCGCGGCGCCGCGATCCAGGTGCAGCGCGCGGGCGCGTCGATTGTGCTCACAGGCGTGGATTGGCGGTATGTGCTCGACACGCGCACCGGATTGTTCTGTGAGCTGAGCTACCGCAATCACCAGCTGCTCACCGAGCCGATGAGCCTGAGCGTCTGGCGTGCGCCGACGGACAACGACCGCTACGTGCGCGAGGAGTGGGAGCGCGCGCAATACCACCATGCGTCGGCGCGCGCGTACAGCGTCTCGGCGCGCGCGGTCGCGTCGAGCGGCATCGCGCAGGCGGACGCCGAGCCGCGCGAATCCGATGAGCAGGGCGCGCACCTGTCGATCAACGCCGTCGAGTTGCGCTGCGCGATGGCCGCGGTGGCGCCGGTTGTGCAGCCAATCGCGCGCATGCAGACCACGTGGACCGTGCATGCGGACGGCTCGATCGCATTGCAGATGGATGTGGAGCGCGACACCGAGTTCCCGTTCCTGCCGCGCTTCGGCATCCGCATGATGCTGCCGCGCGCCATGCGCAACGTGGTGTATTGCGGTTACGGGCCGGGCGAAAGCTACGTCGACAAGCACCGCGCCTGCTGGCACGGCATGTTCGAAGGCACGCCGCCCACGCTCGGCGAGCGCGAGATCCGCCCGCAGGAGAACGGCAACCGGCACGACTGCGATTGGGCGAGCGTAGCGGGCGACGGCGTGGCACTCATCGTGCTGCGCGGCGACGGTGTGCAGCCTGCGCGCGCGTTCGACTTCCAGGCGATCGACTACACGGCCGAGGAGATGACGCGCGCCGCGCACGACTTCGAACTCGAGCCGGCCGGCGCGACCGTGGTGAGCGTGGACTACATGCAGTCGGGCATCGGGTCGAATAGCTGCGGGCCTGAGTTGCTGCCGCAGTACCGGCTCGACGAGCCCGAGTTCCGCTTCGCCGTCACGCTGCGTCCGCAGAGCGCATGAGCCGACAGGGGCGCGCGGCGGCGTGGATCAGGCGGCACCGCAACGGGCTGTCGATTGCGCTGACGGTTGCGCTCATCGTGGCGTTGTTCGGCGCGTGGCATGCGTTCACCACGCCGAGGTTCGTCGACACCGCGTACGGGCCGATGCCCGACGTGGTGGGGCGGCAATTCCCTGACGGGTATTACACGCTGCGCGATTACGGATTCTTTCCCACCTACCGGTATGTGCGCTCCGATGAGCCAGTCGACACAATCCTCTCGGTCACGCCGACGGGCGGGCCGGGCAGCGTGACGAATCCGCCGGTGGGCGTGGGGCCTGTGGAAACCGACGATTGGCGCGCGTCGGTGACGATGGAGATCTCCCAAGGGCCGGGGCGCGCGGCAGACGATTAGCGCTATGCCTGCTCGCGCGCCTTCTTCTTGGGCAGCGGAGGCAATGATTCGGGCCAGGTCTCGCGGGCGGCCGCGTTCACTGGTTCATGTTTGTCTTGCAGGGTGAGCGTGGCGGCGAGCGCCATGTGGTCAGATCCGTCGATGTGCACGGCCTGTATGTCGCTCGCGTGCAGATGGTCAGTGAAGATCACATGGTCGATCACAATGCGCGGCCACGGCAGCCATGTGGGGTAGGTGGGGTGCAACCCCTTCGCCTCGTCGAGCGCGGCGTCATGGAAGCCGCTCGCGAGCAGTTTACGGAAGCTCGGGTGCGGGATGCTCGAATTGAGGTCGCCGAGGATCACTGTGATCGTCTCATGCGCAGGGGCGTCTGGGGCGGCCAGATTCTGCTGCGGGTGGGCGAGCGCACCTAGGCCGATGATGCCTTCGGACCATTCGCGGCAGCCGCGCTGGGGCGATTTGGGGTGTGCGGAGGCGAACGTGATGTCGCGCATCGGCGAGACCTGCAGCGTGACGGCGGGCACATCGGCGGCGGGAATCGCCACACCGGTGGGTGTGCTTTGCGCGGGTTCGACGCGCAGCCACACGCCGTTGAAGCCGCCATTGTCGCTTGCCTGCGGGTCGCCGAGCTGGCGGTAGGGCAGGAGCTCGGCGAGGCCGGCGGCGTCGAGCTGGCGCACCAGGTCTTCGGTCAGCTCCTGCAGGGCGAGCACGGCCACGTCTTCGTCACGCACCATGCGCACGATCTCGGCGGCGTTGGCGTGGCCGAAGCGGCAGTTGAGCGTGAGCACACGGAAGCGGCCGTCGTGGGCGTCGTCGAGGCGGGGTGTGTGTGGTGTGTGCGACTGTGCCTGTGCCTCGCGGGCTTTGCGCTCGGCGATCTTGCGGGCGATGGCCTCGCCGGTGTTCGGCGACTTCAGGTCGTTGAGCCAGTATGCGGTCTTGCGCATGAGCGAGGCGATGAGGCCCGCGGCGCAGCATGCGGCGAATCCCCATTCGCGCATGCACAGGCCGGCGATGCCAAGGGCGGCGAACGCGATCCACAGCATGGGGGTGAGAGCGATCAGGTACGGCAGCGGCTTGTGGCCGTCCCAGCCGGCTGGCAGTTCGGTGAGCGCAAGCCACAGCAGGCAGACAATCAGGATGATCCACAGTGCGATGAGCATGGAGGTCCTTTCGACTGATGGATGGGGTGGGCGGTTTTGCCTAAGCATATGCGGCCAACAAGCATGTGACCACGTGGGTTTTCGCCGTTTACGTCACTGCATTCGCTGTTTTGGCCACCATTTTCGCTGTTTTGGTCACTTTTCTGCTGTATTTGTGACGTAAACGGCGAAAACCTAGACAAATCGCACGCAGGATGGGGCTGGTGGCCAGCGATGGAGGCTACTGGCCAGCAGCAAAGGCTGCGCGGCGCCACCTGATTGGTTGGCGGTGCCGCGCAGAGGGGTCAGCCAAGGAGGCCGCTCAGGCCGCCACCTAGGTTCGGCGGGATTTCGCCACCGAAGGCGTCCTGCAGGCCTTCCGGCAGCTGCGGGGTGCCCTGCTTTTTCGCGAATGCCGAACCCCCCGAGCTCGGCTTGCCCGAAAGGCGTGCGCGCAACGCCTGCTCTTCGGCCTCGCGCTTCATCGGATTGCCCGACTTGGAGCCGCCCTTCTTGCCTTTCTTGCCCTTTTTGCCTTTCTTGCCGCCGCCGGGGCCGCCCATGCCCGGGAATCCGCCCATGCCGGCCTTGTTGCTCATGCGCTTCATCATCTTCGCCGCCTGCTCGAAGCGCTGCAGCAGCGCATTGACCGCGGAGACGGTGACGCCCGAACCATACGCGATGCGCGCACGGCGCGAACCGTCGATGATCTTCGGGTCGCGGCGTTCTTCCGGCGTCATCGAGCGGATGATCGCCTCGGTGCGGTCGATCTCGCGCTCATCGAACTGCTCGAGTTCCTTGCGGTGCTGCGCCATGCCCGGAATCATGCCGAGCAGCGACTTCATCGAACCGAGCTTGCGCACCTGCTGCAGCTGGGCCAAGAAGTCGTCCAGCCCGAAGCTGCCTTCCGCCATCTTCGCGGCGGCCTCGCGCGTCTGCTCCTCGTCGAATTCGCGCTGCGCCTGCTCGATGAGCGTGAGGATGTCGCCCATGTCGAGGATGCGCGAGGCCATGCGGTCGGGGTGGAACACCTCGAAGTCCTTGAGGCCTTCGCCGTTCGATGCGAACAGGATCGGCTTGCCGGTCACCGACGCCACCGAAAGCGCCGCGCCACCACGGGCGTCGCCGTCGAGCTTGGAGAGCACCACGCCCGTGAAGTCCACGCCTTCGTCGAACGCCTGGGCGGTGCGCACGGCGTCCTGGCCAATCATCGCGTCGATCACGAACAGGATCTCGTTCGGCTGCACGGCGTCGCGGATGTCGCGCGCCTGCTGCATCAGTGTCTCGTCCACGCCGAGTCGGCCGGCGGTATCGATGATCACCGTGTCGTACAGCTTCTGCCGCGCGTATTCAATCGAGTCGCGCGCCACCTTCACCGGGTCGCCGGTCGTCTCGCCCGGGGCGGAAACGGCGTCGCCGCCCGTGGACTGCACGCCCTTCTCCGGCGCGTAGACCGGCACGCCGGCGCGCTCGCCGACCACCTCGAGCTGCGTCACCGCGTTCGGGCGCTGCAGATCGGCCGCCACGAGCAGCGGCGTGTGCCCGGAATCCTTGAGCCAGTAGCCGAGCTTGCCTGCGAGCGTCGTCTTGCCGGCGCCCTGCAGACCCGCGAGCATGATGATCGTGGGCGGGTTCTTCGCGAAGTTGAGCGGGCGATCGACGCCCTGGCCCAGGATGTCGGTGAGCTCGTCATTGACGATCTTCACCACCTGCTGCGCCGGATTGAGCGCTTCGGAGACCTCGGCGCCGAGCGCGCGGTCGCGTACGCGCGCGGTGAACGAGCGCACCACGTCGAGCGAGACGTCGGCATCGAGCAACGCGCGGCGGATTTCGCGGATCGTGCCGTCGATGTCCGCTTCGGAAAGCTTGCCTTTGCTCTTGAGATGCTTGAACGCATTCGAGAGCCTGTCTGTAAGAGAACTAAATGCTGCCATAATGAGCCAATTCTAGCCGTTGCGTGGGAAAAGGGGAGGGATTGTGTGGGGGCTGTGAGGCATGCTGTTTTGGTCTGCGCATAATCGCGCGCGGTGGCTAAGCTGAATACGTTGAGTGCCGAGCGAAGGAGTGTGCGCATGCATCAGAAGAAAATCGAGCAGCAGGCGTTGAAGGTGGGCATTGTCGTCAATGTCGTCATGGTGCTCGCCGGGTTCTTCGTGTTCTTCCTCACCGGCCTCAAGGCTATGTTCCTCGACGCCTCATTCACGGTGATTTCGGTGATCTCCGGCGGCGTCGCCGCGTATCTGTCCAAGAAGACGGTGCGCGTGAGCGACCGGTTCCCCAACGGCATGTTCGCACTCGAGCCGATCTACGCGATCTGCAAATCGATCTTCACGATCTGCCTGCTGCTGTTCTCGTTCCTCGACGTGCTGCGCGTCGCGATCGACTATTTCGCGTACGGCGAGGGCGAGCGGCTCAGCTTCGGCCCGGTGATCATCTACCAGATCGCGGCCGTGGCGGTGTGCCTCGTGCTCGTGGGGTATTACCGCGCGCGCAACCGGTCAATCGGCAACGCGAGCCTCATGCTCAAAGCGGAGGCGAACGGCACGTGGATCGACGGCATGATCTCGCTCGGCATTGGCATTGTGGCGGTGCTGCTGTACTTCCTTCCCAGTGGCACGCCGTTCGATTTTCTGCACTACACCGGCGATTTCTTCATCACCACAATCATTGTGCTGCTCACGATCAAGGAGCCGGTCACGGTGCTGCGCGACGCGTTTGTGGAGCTCGTCGGCGGCACACATGACGACGAGGAGATCTCCGGTTTTGTGACGCGCGAAGTCGGAGCGCATCTGCCGGCGGGCATCCAGATGGAGAAGATCCACGTGTTCAAGACGGGCATGAACTTCGATGTGGACATCTTCATCGGCAGCACGAAGGGCACCGTGCAGATGGAGGAGCTCGTGGGGGCGCGCCAGACGATCGAACAGGCGTTGGAGCCGAAGCTGCACATCGTCAACGTGGATTTCGTGTTCGAGTAGGCGGTGCGCCGTTGGATTATTGGCTGTCGGTGGCTGGACGGTAGCTGCCGGCAGCCTTTTTTGTGCGTCCGCATGGCAGTATGTGGCTGGCCACTAGACGTCAATGGTCATAGTGGTGGGCTGTGATGGCTGTACATGGTTAGCCACTATCCGCGCACGTCCATCACCGCGGTCCATTACAGCTGTATGTTGCTAGCCGGTAGACGCATACAGCCATCTCCGCCGAGTGTTACGGCTGTATGTGGCTAGCCGGTAGCCATCGACGGCTATGGCAGTGCGCTGTAGGGCTTCTGCGTCGGATGCTGGCCGCACACGCCATGCCATCCACAGCCGGCTCGTTCTCTGCTACGGGTAGTGCTTCGCCTGCTACGGGTAGTGGAAAATGACCCAAAACTTGTTGTAAGTCGATAAATATGCACTACCCGTAGCTCAGGAGGCACTACCCGTAGCGAGCGGTGGGGCCGTACCGGTTGGTGCCCATGGCATGACTACCTCGTAGCAGGGAAGCACTGCCCGTAGCGGGAGGGGGCTTTGCAGTCCCATCCGGATACTTTCTTGAAGCACAAATCATTTGTACAAATATTTTGTATAATGAGGTTGTGTGAAAGGAGAAGCGATGACGGAACAGCGAATGAAAGTGGATGACGGTCCGGCGCCTGCGGAGTCGGAGGAGGCACTCAAGTGCATGGCTCATCCAGCCCGCATGCGGCTGCTCGGCGCACTGCGGGTCGGTGGCGTGCAGACGGTCGGGGAGCTCAGCGCCGCCACCGGTGAGGCGCCGGGCGCGGTGAGTTACCACCTTGCGCAGCTCGCGAAAGTCGGGCTTGTCGCGAAAGCGGCGTCGCCAGATGGAGACAAACGCAAAAGCTACTGGAAATCCTGCCATCACGCGACAAATGTACAGCCAGACAGTGCGGATGCAGACGTCATCGACGCGTTCAGCCGCACGGCGGCGCTCACTTATCAAATGGCGTATGAGCGGTTCCTCGACGTGCTGCCCACGCTGCCGCAGGAGTGGGCGCAGACGTGCGGTGCGAACGACCGCGTGCTGCGGCTCACCGCGGAGGAGACGCGCGCGATGGTGGAAGACCTCAACGCGGTGATGCATAAATGGGAGCAGTTGAGCGACGCCCGCAGGGCGGCTGCTGAACGTGGCACTGGCGCCGCCGCAGACAAGGAGACCGCCGTCGAACCGGTCGCCGTGGTGCAGCAGGTGTTCCGATGGGTGCCGTGACCGAGACGTCCGCCGCGCGCCGCTCGTTCTGGCGCGCGCCGAATTACGCCGCTTGGTTCACCGCGGACACGGCATCCGCCGCGGGTGGGTCGCTGCGCGCGCTCGCCGTGAGCCTTGCCGGATACGCGGTCTCCGGGTCGACGGCCGCCGCAGGCTGGCTCGGCACTGCCGCGCTCATCGCGCAGCAGGCGGCGAGCGTGTTCGGCGGCACGTTCGTCGACCGCCATGAGCGCCGCACGCTGATCGTCGTCAACGCGGCGGTCGGTGTATGCGCATGGGGGAGTGTGGCGGCGCTGCTCACGGCGCGCATGCTCACCTACCCGCTGCTGCTCGTGATTGCCACGCTTGGTTCTGCGGTCAGCGGCTTTCTTGGTAGTGCGACCGACGCGATGCTCCGCTCGATCATCGGCGTACGCGACTATCCGAAAGCGCTCAGTCTCAACCGCGGGCGAGACGCGACAATCAACATCGCCGGCAATCCCGTCGGCGGATTCCTCTACGGCGTCGCGCCTTGGCTGCCGTTCCTCGTGACGGCGTGCCTGTATGCGCTTTCCGGTGCGGCCGCGCGCCGCATTCGCGCGCCGCGTAAGGCGCATGCGCCCACCGCGCGGCCGTCGTTCTTCGGTGACTTTGTGAGTGGATGGTCGTGGTCGTTGCACAAACCGCTGCTCGTGACGGTCATAATCGCGGCCGCGGTCCTCAATTACGGTATCAACGGCGTCGAATATGCGATTCAGTTGCATCTGATGCAGCTCGACACGAGCGCGACGCTCATCGGCGCGATTGGCAGCGGCATCGCCGCGACGATGCTCGTCGGCGCGTTCGCCGCCGCGCGTTTGAGCGACCGCGTGCCGGTCGGTGGCTGCATCTGCGTCAGTTTTGTGTTCCTGTGCGTGTGCGTGGCGCCGATGCTGTTCGCGTATGGGCCTAGCGTATCGCGTGGCGCGTCGTATGCGCTTGTGTTCGTTGCGAATGCGGTGATGGGTCTGCCGTTCCCGATCATCGACGCGCTACTGCTCGGTTTCGTGTATGCCAAGGCGCCAACGTCGATGCAGGGCAGAATCGCCGTTTCGCTCACCGTGCCTGCGCAGGCGCTCTCGGCGTTCTCCAGCGCGAGCGCCGGCGCACTGCTGCCTGTGCTCGGCTTCCGCGGCACCATTGCGGTGTTCCTGGCGACGCTTGCACTGTCCACCGTGATGGTGCTGTGCAGTGCGCGCATCCGCCGCATTCCGCGCGTCGACGGCTGGGATACGGCGGAACTGTAGGTGGATGGCTTAATCGTCATGCATGCGCTTGGCGGCCTCTTGATATACATATCCATCGTCACGGATGCCGATCACGATGACAATCATCTGCGTGGCTGTGCGCTCCAATCGATATACCACGCGCACTCCGTCGTTGCGTAGCTTGATTTTCAATAAGCCGCTGAGGTCGCTGCCATTGTGGTGTCCAAGGGGCTTGCCATAGCCACCTTCCTGTTGGGGGAGAAGATTGGTGGCGACTTTACGAAGTGCTTTTTGGATGTGGCTTTTAGTCGGTTCTTTGATTTTGCGTAGATCGCGAACAGCTTTATCGGTGAAGGTTATGGTCCAAGTCATTCGAATTCCGGTTCGTATCCATCGTCAACGGGTCGATAATCCTCTCCGAAGGCTTCGTCCATGGTGTATCGCTTGCCGTTGTCGTGCTCCACACGATCTTTTGCGAGCATGTGCAGCTCGTAGTCTTCTGCGATCTCGAGCAGACGCGTATAGTCCTCTGGCGTGATGATGACCGCCGCGGGTTTGTTGTTACGCATGATAATGGCCGGTTGATCGTTCTTCACTGCATTGATGGTTCGGCTTGCGCCTCCATGGTTCAGTGTGGAAATCGGGACAATACTGTCGAGCAGATGGGACGTTTTCAAGATGCTCACCCCCTTTCCATATGCCTAGTATACAGATTATACTACTAATTCGTATTCCATAGAAGAGATGAGCGCAATAGTGTCGCTGCGGGAATGAAGCGAACGGCGGCGCCCTCGGGCAGAGAGGGTGCCGCCGCTGTATGGTGCAGGAATGATGTGTGCGGTCAGTCGAGGGCCCAGGTCGAGCCGTTGGGGCCGTCTTCGATCGTGATGCCCAAGGCCGCAAGGTCGTCGCGGATCTTGTCGGCGACCGCGAAATCCTTCGCCTTGCGGGCCGCAGCGCGCGCCTCGAGCTGTGCGTCGATGAGGCGCGCGAGCGCGTCCTGCGCCGCCGAGGCGCCGCCCGCTTCGTCGCCGCCGCTGACCCACGGCTCGGCGAGCGGATCGAGGCCGAGTGTGTCGAGCATCGCGCGCACATTGACAAGCGTGGTGCGCAGGGTTGCGCGCTTGTCGCTTTCGGTGTCGTCCACGATCTCGGTGAGCTGCGTGTTGCCGGCGCGCACCTGCGTGAAGATCGCGGCTGTTGCACGTGAAACATTGACGTCGTCGTTCATCGCGGCCACAAAATCCACCGGCAGGTCGTCGGCGGAAACACCGGTGATTTCCTCGCGCGACGGCTGCTCGCCGAGCGCCTCGGCGGCGTGCTCGATGAAGTTCATGATGCGGTCGTAGGCGGCCTGCGCCTCGGCGAGCGTCTGATCGGACCACTCGAGCATCGACCGGTACTGCACCGAGCCGAGCGCGTAACGCACGACCCACGCCGAATGCTCCTTGAGCACAACAGGCACCGAGAGTCCGTTGCCCAAGGACTTGCTCATCTTCTCGCCCTTCGCGGTGACCCACGCCGAGTGCATCCAGCGGTTCGCCGTGCGGTAGCCGGCGGCGCGCGTCTGCGCCATCTCGTTTTCGTGGTGCGGGAAGCGCAGGTCGAGGCCGCCGCCGTGGATGTCGAACATGCCGTCGAGGTAGCGGTAGCTCATCGCCGAGCATTCGATGTGCCAGCCGGGGCGGCCGGTGCCGAACGGCGTCTTCCAGCGCGCGTCGGCCGGGTCGGTGGCCTTCGGGCGCTTCCACAGCGCGAAGTCGCGCGGGTCGCGCTTGTCTTCGGAAAGGTCGGCCGGATCGACCGGATTGTACTTGTCTTCGCCGGTGGCGTCCACCGATGGTCCCATGCGGTCGGCCACTGCCGCAGCCTCGTCGACCTCGGTGGTCTGCTTCTGGTGCGTGAGCTCGCCGTAGTGCGGCCACGACGCCACGTCGAAGTACACGTCGCCCGTGAGTTCGCCGTTCTCGTCACGCACCACGTAGGCATGGCCGTTGTCGATGATGCGCTCGATCAGGTGGATCATGTCCATGATGTGCCCGGTGGCGCGCGGTTCATACGTCGGCGGCAGTACGCCCAGCTGCTCGTAGGCGCCCGTGAACTCCTGCTCGTAGTGGTAGGCGCGCGCCCACCAGCGCTGCCCGGCCGCCGCGGCTTTGTCGAGGATCTTGTCGTCGATGTCGGTCACATTGCGGATGAACGTGACGCGGTAGCCGAGCCTGAGGAACCAACGGCGGATGATGTCGAACGCCACACCGGCGCGGATGTGCCCGATGTGCGGCGAGCTCTGCACGGTGGCGCCGCACACGTACATGCCCACGTTGCCCGGCTGGATCGGCTCGAACCGCGAGACCTCATGCGACGCCGTGTCGTAGAGTTTCAGGTCGACGGCCGCGTTGGCGACGCCGCCATTGCCGGCCTGAAGTGTCTCGGCGAACTGCGGATCCGTGAAAGTGCTGGAATTGCTTGCTTCGTGGGTATGCTCGGTCATGGTTCGAGCGTACGTAGACAACTAGACGAGTGCGGCCGCTACTGGCCCATTTGCTCGGAAAGGTCGAGCCATTCGGCTTCGAGGCCGTCCGATTCCGCCGCGAGCGCCTGCAATTGCCCGTTGAGCTCGTTGAGGCCGGCGTAGTCGCTCGGGTCGTGGGCCGCCATCTGCGCTTCGAGCTGCTCTTTCTGCGTTGCGATTTTCTCGAGCTTGCGTTCGATCGCCGATACGCGCCGCGAGGCGTCGGCGTAGGCCTTACCGCTGAGCTTTGGCGCTTCCGGTTCGGTGGTGGTGGCCGCAGACGCGGCGTCGGCTGAACCGCCGCCATTGGCGGGGGAGTCACCTCCGGTCGCCGGGCCGCCCGCAGCGCCCTCCAGCCCCAGCGGGTCCTCGCCGCGCTTGAGTTGCTCCATCATGTCGAGGTAGTCCTGCACGCCGCCCGGCAGGTGGCGCACCTTGCCGCCGATGAGCGCGAACTGCTCGTCGGTCACGCGTTCGAGCAGGTAACGGTCGTGGCTCACCACGATCAGCGTGCCCGGCCACGTGTCGAGCAAGTCCTCCATCACGGCCAGCATGTCGGTGTCCAGGTCGTTGCCCGGCTCGTCCATGATCAGCACGTTCGGCTCGTCGAGCAGAATCAGCAGCAGCTGCATGCGGCGCTTCTGACCGCCCGAAAGGTCGCGGATCGGCGTCATGAGCTGTGCCGCCTCGAACCCGAGCCGCTCCATGAGCTGGCCCGGCGTCACCTCTTTGCCGTCCACGATGTAGCTGGGTTTGTACCGGCTCAGCACTTCCTTGACCTTGTATTTGCCGAGCTTCTCCAGCTCGTCGAGCCGCTGCGAGAGCACGGCGAACCGCACGGTCTTGCCGATGTTCACGCGTCCGGCCGTGGGCGTGAGCGTGCCGTCGAGGATCTTGAGCAGTGTCGATTTGCCCGCGCCGTTCGCGCCGACGATGCCAAAGCGGTCGCCCGGTCCGATGAGCCACGTCATGTCGTCGAGGATCTTGCGCCCGCTCACCGTGATCTCCACCGCGGCGCTTGTCTCCTCGGCGTCCGCATCGTCGCGCGTGCCACGCAGCGCGTTGATCTCGCCCGCTGGCTCGTGATGCGTCAGCCCGTGCTCGGCGGCGACCTCGGCCGCCCGCGCGCCGAACGCCGAGGCGAGCCGCGGGTCGTCGGCGTCGTCGACGGCGATCGTGACGCTGCCGAACACCTGCGGCTCCTGCACCATCGGCTCCACCACGTCCACGGTGCTCGCCGACCGCGCGCTCGCCGCGAGCGCCGCCGCATCGGGGTCGATGTCGGCATACGCGCCCTGTTCGCGGTCGTAGACCTGCGTCACGTCGACCAGATCCACGACCTGCTTGCCCAGGCGCGCGGTGGCCATCTGCTTGAGTTCCAACGTGTTGCGCATCGGCGGCACATCCGCGATGAGTTCGGTGGCCGCCTTGACATGGAATTTCTGCTTCGTGGACCGTGCGCGCGCCCCGCGCGAGAGCCACGCGAGCTCCTTGCGCGCCAGGTTGCGGCGCTTGGTCTCGCGCACGTCAGCCTGCCGGTTGCGCTCCACGCGCTGCAGCATGTAGGCGCTGTAGCCGCCTTCGAACGGTTCGATCTGCCCGTCGTGCACTTCCCACATCGATTCGCACACTTCGTCAAGGAACCAGCGGTCGTGCGTCACAAGCAGCAGTGCACCGGTGCCGCGGCTCCACCGGTTCTTGAGGTGTTCGGCGAGCCAGTGGATGGTGATCACATCCAGATGATTCGTGGGCTCGTCGAGCGCCAGGATGTCCCAATCCTTGAGCAGCAGGCGCGCCAAGTCGGCGCGGCGCCGCTGCCCACCGGAGAGCGAGCCGATTTTCGCGTCGAGGTTCATGCCGCCCAGCAGCGCCTCCACGATCTCGCGCGACTGCTGCTGCGACGCCCATTCGTAGTCTTCGCGCCCCTCGAGCGCGGCTTCGCGCAGTGTCGCATTGTCGTCGAGCGCATCGCGCTGCGTGAGCATGCCGAACGTGAGCCCGTTGCGGCGCGTCACACGCCCGGAGTCGGGCTCCTGTGTGCCGTCGAGCAGCTTGAGCAGCGTGGATTTGCCGTCGCCGTTGCGGCCCACGATGCCAATGCGGTCGCCTTCGAACACGCCTTGCGTGACGTCGGTGAACACGGTTTTTGTGGCGAATGCGAGCGATACATGCTCAAGTCCCAGGTCATAAGTCGGCATAGTGTTCCACTGTAATGAGACCGCGGTAAATCACCGTGCCGGAGCTGTGCGCCGGCTAGTTCATCAGCGAGCGCGCGTAGGTGTTGCATCGCGCGGCGAACCCCGAGAACACCTGCTCGGCGAGCGGCTGCAGCTGGCCGTAGATCGCGGCGTAGGCGTCGCGCAGTTGGGATTTGGACCCGCTCGACGCTTTGAGCTGCTTGACCATGGCGGGTTCGTCGAGCCACTCCTCGAGCAGCTGCGGCGTGACTTCGAGATGGAACTGCATGCCGAGGGCCGACCCGAAACGGAACGCCTGCACTTTGGTTTCGGCGGATCGGGCGAGCAGTTGCGCGCCTTCGGGCAGGGTGACGGCGTCGGTGTGCCAGTGCAGCACGTCGAGTTGTTTGCTCCACATGGAGAAGTAGTCGTGGCGCTCCATGCGTTTGATCGGCATCACGCCGATTTCTGGCGTGCCGTTGCGCTTGAGTTTGGCCCCCAATGCCGTGGCGATGATCTGGTGGCCCAGGCACACGCCGAGCACGGGTTTGCCCACGCTCACGGCGGCGCGCACGAGTTTGGCTTCAGCTTTGAGCCCGGGGTAGTCGTCGAAGTCGGTGGCGCCCATCGGGCCGCCCATCAGCACCACGCCGGCCACTTCGTTGAAGTCCGGCATGTCCGGTTTTTTGTGTGTGGTGATGTTCAGCGTCTGCGTGGGCAGGTCGATCTCTTCGAGGTCGGTGAGGATACGCCCTGGTTTTTCCCATGCGGCATGCTGAAGGATCAGAACTTCCGGTTTGCTCATAGCCACTATTGTGCCATCTGCCCGGACGAGGCGGCGCAGTTCTTCTACTACCCAGCCGTATTTCGCCGTTTGCGTCACTGGATTCGCCGTTTTGGTCACTGTTTTCGCTGTTATCGTCACTTTTGAGCCGGATTCCTGACGATAACGGCGAAAACAGTGACCAAAACGGCGAAAACACAACGATGTGGTGGTGCACAGGCCGCTGTGAACCTAGGCTCCCGATATGCAGGAACGCCGCGCACCGCGCATGGGGCGGATGCCCCGCGCACGGCGCACGGCGTTCACGCGTTCAGCGGCCGGTGATTTCGGACCCGACCACCTTCTCGCTCAGCGCGCGCGGGCCGCGGGTCATCGCGACCGCGCCCGAGCGCACGAGCTCGATGATGCCGTAATGCTCGAGCAGGCCGAGCAGCGCGTCGATCTTGCCGCCCGCGCCGGTCGCCTCGATCGTGAGCGATTCGGGGTTCACGTCCACCACGCGCACGCGGAACAGGCGCACGATCTCGAGCACATCGGAGCGGTTCGACTCGTCGGCGGCCACCTTGATCAGCACGAGTTCGCGCTCCACGGTCGTCGTGGGGTCAAGGTCGACGATCTTGAGCACATGGAGCAGCTTGTTGAGCTGCTTGATGATCTGCTCGAGCGGCACATCCTCCACGTCGGCGGTCACGGTGACGCGCGAGATGTCGGGGCGCTCGGTGGGGGAGACCGAAAGCGAGTTGATGTTGAACGCGCGGCGCGCGAACAGGCCAGAGATGCGCGCGAGCACGCCCGGTCGGTTCTCCACGAGCACCGACAGCGTGTGACGCTGGGAACCCGGCTTGGATGCAGGATACGATGCCATCTGTCTTGCGCTCCTTTCAGTTGTTTTCCTCGGTGGCCACGGCTTCGGCGAGCGATTCCGCCACGTCTTGCGTGCTCGACCGCCCGTCTTGCAGGCTCACGTTGCCCTGCGGGTTGAGCAGCGGCTTGATGCCCGGCATGTACGTGACGTTGTCGTTGGAATCGCCGGCGGCGACCATCGGCCACACCATCGCGTCCTTCCACACATGGAAGTCGATCAGCACCGGACGGTCGTTGATCTGGTTCGCCTTACGGATGCACTCGATGGCCTCTTCCTTCGTGCGCGCACGCATGGCCACACACCCGTAGGCTTCGGCGAGCTTGACGAAGTCCGGCACGCCCACGAGCCCGGTCTTCTCCTCTTCGTGCAGGATCGTGGCCGAATAGTGCTTCTCGTAGAACAGCGTCTGCCACTGGCGCACCATGCCGTACACGGAGTTGTTGAGCAGCGCGATCTTGATCGGTGTGCCCTCCATGAACGCGGTGGCGAGCTCTTCGCTCGTCATCTGGAACGAACCGTCGCCGTCGATGAGCCACACCGGCTTCTTGCCGTCGAAGTATTGCTGCGAGCCGATTTCGGCGCCGATCGCGGCGGGCAGGCCGAAGCCCATCGTGCCCAGGCCCCCGGAAGAGATCCACTGGTGCGGGTGGTGGAACTCGATGAGCTGCGTGGCCCACATCTGGTGCTGGCCCACGCCCGAGACCCAGATCGTGTTGGGGTCGGCCTCGGCCGAAAGCTGCTGCACGACCCACTGCGGGGCGAGCGTGCCGTCGGTCGGCTCCTCGTACGCGATCGGATACTGCTCCACCCACTTGTTGAGCAGCGTCCACCACGTGGTCAGATCCGGCTTGCCGTGTTCCTTGTGCAGCTGTTCGATCTGCGGGATCAACGCCTGCAGCACCGTCTTCACATCGCCGACGATCGGCACGTCCGCCACGCGGTTCTTGCCGATCTCCGCCGGATCGATGTCGATGTGGATCACGCGCGCGCCCGGAGCGAACGCCTCGAGCTTGCCGGTCACACGGTCGTCGAAGCGCGCGCCGATCGCCACCAGCAGGTCGGAGCGCTGCACGGCGCCGGTCGCGGCGATCGTGCCGTGCATGCCGAGCATGCCGAGCACGGCCGGGTCGCTATCGGGTACGATGCCGCGCGCGGGCAGTGTCGTCACGATCGGCGCGCCGGTCAGGTCGCTCAGCGCCTTGACCTCGTCGCCGGCGTCGGAACGCACGGCGCCGCCGCCCACATACAGCACGGGGCGGAACGAGCGCTGGAACATGCGCGCGGCATCGGCGAGCACGCGGCCGTGCGCCTCGGTCACGGGGTTGTAGCCGGGCAGGATCATGCGCTGCGGCCACGAATAGTACATCTCGCCGTTCTGCGCGGTCTTCGTCAGGTCGACGACGACGGGGCCGGGGCGGCCGGAGCGCGCGATGTAATGCGCTTCGGCGAGCACGCGCGGCACGTCCTGCGCATTGGTGACGAGGTACGAATGCTTGGCCACCGGGTAGGTGGCGCCCACGATGTCGGCCTCCTGGAACGCATCGGTGCCGATCGAATCGACGCCCACCTGGCCGGTGATCACCACCATCGGGATCGAATCCATGTTCGCGTCGGCGATCGCCGTGATGATGTTCGTGGCGCCAGGGCCGGACGTGACGATGCACACGCCCACTTCGCCCGTGGCCACCGCGTAGCCTTCGGCGGCATGGCCGGCGGCCTGCTCGTGGCGCGTGAGGATGAACCGGAACCCGGTCTCCTCGTTGATCGCATGGTAGACGGGCAGAATCGCGCCTCCCGGAACGCCGAACACGTCTTTGACTCCCAGGTCCTCCAGCGAGCGTACCAGCGCTTGCGCGCCGGTCATCTTCTCTCCGTCGGCGATGGTGCGCTTGTGCTGATCCCCGGCGGATTTGCTCACGCCGCGGAACGCCTGCAGGGGTGTAGGTGACACTGCTTTCCCTCTCGTTGATAGTACGGCTGGGGCTGGCCCCACGATTGCAGCCATACTACTGGACGCACGCGGTGCGTGGGGAGCGGTGACCGAATGCTGAATCGAGATATGGATGCGCGCGCCACACCCGTCGGCGCGCGTCGCAGATGGCTCACGCCGCTACTTGCCGCGCGCGTCGAGCTTCTTCCACCCCTCTTCGGCGGCGGCGAGCTGCGCCTTGCGCTTGCTCGTGCCGGTGCCGGTGCCGATGATCTCGATCGAATCGCCGAGCATGGCGCGCGCCGTGAACACCGGCGCATATTCGGGGCCGGCCACCGACATCTGGTACCGCGGCTCGCCGAGGCCCATCTGATGCGCCTTCACGGTGAGCGACGTCTTCCAGTCGAGCGCCGGGCCCTCGCTCGCGACTTCGGCGAGCGTGTCGTCGATCAGGTGATGTACGACCTTGCGCGCCTCGTCGATGCCGTGTTCCACGAACGTGGCTCCGATGAGCGACTCGACGATGTCGCACAGGATCGAGCTTTTCTCGGCGCCGCCCTGTTCGCGCTCGCCGTGGCCGAGCAGGATGTAGGGGCTCACGTGCAGTTTGTCGCGTGCGATGGCGCTCAGTTCCTCTTCGGAGACGGCCTTGGCACGGATCTTGGCGAGCTGGCCTTCGGTCATGTCGGGGTGGCGCGAGAACAGCGTCTCGGTGGTGACGAGCTCGAGCACGGCGTCGCCGAGGAATTCGAGCCGCTCGTAGTTCTTGACGCCGGGGTGCTCGTGCGAGAACGAGCGGTGCGTGAGCGCCTCCACGAGCAGGTCCGGCTGCAACGTGGTGCCGAGCGCGGCGAGCAGTTCGCTGGAAGGTGATGTGGTGTCTGTGCTGACCCGAACGGAATGTGAACTCATAGTTGGCATACTACTCGGTGCCGTAACGGGGCGCCGGGCCCGCCAAGGCATAGAAAAACGCCCTGCCACCCGTCGATGGCAGGGCGTTGAGCGTCAGTGAACCGCCTGGATTCAGCGCGAATGCGTGGCGCGGATGGCCTCGCGGTAGACGCGGCCGCGGTAGGAACCGCAGGTCGGGCAGGCCATGTGGGCCAGGGTCGGAGCGCCGCAGTTCGGGCAGCTGATCGTCTGGGCGGCCTTGGCCTTCCAGGTGGAGCGACGCGTGCGCGTGTTGGCGCGCGACATCTTGTACTTTGGCAGTGCCATAGTCGTATCCTCTGTTTCGTTCGAACAATATGAGCTTAAGCGTTCAGCATGTTAACACAGCTGCGGTACAACTCAGGCGTCGCCCTGCTCTTCCGCCTCGAGCTGCTCCTTGAGCGCGGCCAGACCGGCGAACCGCATGTCGGCCACCTTGTGCTCGTGCTTGGGGTGCTCGTTGAGGTCCACGCCGCACTGCGGGCACAGGCCCTTGCAATCCGGGCGGCACAATGGCTGCAGCGGCAGCGCGTCGACGAAGGTGTCGCGGATCAGCGCTTCGATGTCGGCGAACGCGCCGCGGTCGATCAGCGGGTACACGTCTTCCGCCTCGTCCTCACCGGCGAAGATCTCCACTTCCTCGTCCTTGTCTTTGCCGTCGTCCGGCTGCTCCTCGAAGGGGAAGAACGCGGTCGCCTGCGCCGTCCAGTCGCGGTCGAGCGGCGTGTCGCAGCGCGTGCACACGGCGTGCACCGGCGCGGTGAAGCTGCCGGTGAAGATCAGTCCGTCCACAATCGAGTCGAACCGCCCGCGCACCTGCACGTCGCTACCCTCGGTGATGCCGACGATCGTGTCGCCGATGCCGCTCGGCGCGGGGAACGCCTTGTCGACCTCCATCGACTGCCCTGCGCGCGAACCGATCTGCGCCACGGGAATCGTCCAATCCGTGTATGTGACTCGTGCCATGTGACTGCTCTCTCCATTTCCTCGTGCCGGGACATGCGTGCGGCCCGGTCTGCTGCTTGGTTCAATCGCCTGCGCGCGCGTGGTATTCCACGCCGCCGGCTATTCGTCCGGATAGTCGTCCTCGTCGAGCCGCGGCAGCTGCTCGGCGGCCTTCTGCTGTCGGTCCTCGAGCACCTTGAGCCCCGCCTGCACGTCGCGCTCCAGCTTGTGCAGCTGTTCTTCGAGATCGTTCATCACGCCGATGCAGTAGCGGTCGGCGCCCTGCGTCAGGTGGTCGGATTTGCTCTGCGCCTTGTCGAGCATCGAGCGCGCCTTTTCGCGCGCCAGTTGTGTCACGTTCTCCTGGCTCGCCATGAAGCGCACCTGGTCGTTCGCGTCGCGCACCATGTCGGCGGCGCGGCTCTGCGCGGACGTGATGATCACGTTCGCCTGGCTTTGCGCGTCGGCGAGCCGGCGCTCGGCCTCGCGCATCAACGCGCTCGCGCGCTCGAGCTGCACAGGGAGCATCGATTTGAGCGACTGCAGCTGTTCGAGGAAGTCGTCGCGGTCGATCTTGACGGCCGTGGGCGAGAAGATCGAGCCTTTCGCCTCGTTGAGCATGCGTTCCATCGCGTCGATCGCGTCGTACACGGTGGTGAACTCCGCCTGTTCGTGCGCCGGTGTGGCGCCGCCGTCATCGGCGTGGTTCTCGCGCAGGTCGGGCAGGTCGTCCATCGAGAATCGCCGGCGTGGCGCGGGAGCCGCGGGTTCGGCGCCGGTGGTCTGGGTGTCCGGCTCGGGGTGTGGATCGGTCATGTCCGTCATGAGTGTGCTCCTTCTTGCCTCTCTGTGGCCTCGGTTTACCGCTGTGCCGCCGTGGCCGGCCGTTCGGCGTGCAGCGCGGTATACAGCATGGGGATCACGTAGTCGGGCACCATGCCGGTCACATCGCCGCCGTGGCGCGCCACGTCTTTGACGACCGAGCTCGAGATGTGCTCGAGGGCCGGCGCGGCGGGCAGGAACATCGTTTCGATGCCGGCGAGCTTGCGGTTCACGAGCGCCATGCCCAGTTCGGCCTCGTAATCGCCGTTCTGGCGCAGGCCCTTGACGATCACCGGCGCGCCGACCTTGGTGCAGTAGTCGGTGATCAGACCTTCGGTGGAACTGACGACCACGTTGTGGCACTGCATGTCGGCGAGCGCATGGCGGATGATATCCACGCGTTCGTCTTCGGTGAACAGCGGCGTCTTCGCCGCATTGACCGCCACGACCACATGCACTTCGGTGAACAGGCGCGCGCATCGTTGGATCACGTCGAGATGGCCGATTGTCACAGGGTCATAGGAACCGGGGCATACTGCAATAGTCATACGCACTAGAGTACTGTGCGGCGCGCCTGAACCGGGGCGTTTCGCCCGTTTTTTCGCTCTTGGTGCCCTACGCGCGCGTAGATGCCGGCCATGCGTGCCACAATGGAGGGCACATGGCAGGCTTTTGCACGGGCCGCGCGGTTGGCGCGCACCGTGCGCACATACAGAAACGGAGAGATCGATGAGTGCATGGATGGATGGCCTTGATGACGATCCGCTGTTCGCGCCCGATTCGGGCGGCGGCACCGCGGTGCTCGAACGCCCGGTCGAAGAGGAGCAGGAGCAACGCAGCAACGATGGCGAAGGCGACCGTTTCGCGCATTACGTGTCGCGCGAGCGCATCGCCGAATCGCGCCTGACCGGCCGGCCGGTCGTGGCGCTGTGCGGCAAGGTGTGGGTGCCGAAGCATGACCCGAAGAACTATCCGGTGTGCCCGGAGTGCAAGCGCATCTTCGAGGAGTACGGCGCCGGCGGCGGGTTCTAAGCCGCCGTGCCCGCAGCGCACACTGCGTGAACGCATACACCACTGCCCGTAGCGGTCCTTCCCGCTACGGGCAGTGCTTTTTCGCCTTCCCTCCCCCTAGAATCCGCCATTTTCCAACGATCGTATAGAGGGGTAGCCCAAAGAAGCACTACCCGTAGCAGAGAGACCACTGCCCGTAGCAGCAGAAGCACTGCCCGTAGCGGTCTCTCCTGCTACGGGCAGTGGTGTATTTGCTACGGGCAGCGAAGAGGGGACTGCTTCGGCAGGGGTTCGGGCGTGCTTCTGGCCCGCACAACGGGTTATGCGCCGGTGATCTCGTTGATGCGCTGCAGTTCCTCTTGCGTGAAGTCGGTGTTGTCGATCGCGGTCAGGTCGTCGAGGACCTGCTCCGGTTTCGAGGCGCCCACAAGCACCGTCGTGACCGCCTCGTCGTGCAACAGCCAGGCGAGCGCCATCTGCGCGAGCGACTGGCCGCGCGCCTGGGCCAGGTCGTTGAGCGCGCGGATCTGCGTGATCTTCTCGTCGAGCTGGGATTGGTGCAGGAACCGGCCGTCGTGCGCGATGCGGCTGTCGGCGGGGATGCCGTGCAGGTAGCGGTCGGACAGCAAGCCCTGGTCGAGCGGCGAGAACGTGACGAGCCCCTTGCCGAGCTTGCGCGTGGCCTCTTTGAGTCCGTTGTGTTCGATGGTGCGGTCGAACATGTTGTAGCGGTTCTGGTTCACGATGAACGGCACATGCATCGCGTCGAGCAGCTGCGTGGCGCGTTCGAGCGTCGGGCCGTCGTAGTTCGACAGTCCCGCGTAGAGCGCGCGGCCCGACGTGACGGCCGTGGCGAGCGCGCCCATCGACTCCTCGAGCGGTGTCTCCGGGTCCATGCAGTGGTGGTAGAACACGTCCACATAGTCGAGCCCCAGCCGTGCGAGCGACTGGTCGAGGCTCGCCAGTAGGTACTTGCGGCTGCCGCCGGCCCCATAGGGGCCTTCCCACATCTCGAACCCGGCCTTGGTGGCGATCACGAGCTCGTCGCGGTGCGCGTGCAGGTGCCGGCGCAGGATCTGCCCGAAGTTGCGTTCCGCCGCGCCTGGTTCGGGGCCGTAGTTGTTGGCCAGGTCGAAATAGGTGATGCCGTTGTCAAAGGCGGTGAACACCACCTGCTGCATCTGGCCCATCGGCGTCAGGTCGCCGAAATTGTGCCACAGGCCGAGCGCCACCTGCGGCAGGCGCAGGCCGCTTGTGCCGCAGCGCACATAGTCCATCGACGCGTAGCGCGTGGGGTCGGGTGTGTAGACATGGGTTGGTTCGAGCATCGTCACTCCATTGTGTCGTATTTTGATTTGAATTGTTCAGAATTGTTCGGTTGTCTCGTCCAATATACCATAGGCCGCGATGCCGCGGGACCGCAATGACGCGGGCCCGCGCACGTTCCGGTGCGCGGGCATCGTCACAAGCGGGCGCCGGGGTGGCTCACTGCGGCAGCACGGTCGTCTCGGTGGGGATCACCGGGTCGCCGCGCATGAGCGACTGTGCGGTGATCGGCAGTTCGCTCAGCGACTGTGCGTGGTAGTCGCGCGCGTTGATGATCGCGTCATGCCCGCGCCACTGGTCGTCGATCTGCCCGTGGTCCACATAGTCTACGAGCAGGTTCTTCCACCCTTCTCCCGGCGCGAAATCGGCGAGCGCCTGCGCACTGCCCGCGATCACATGCTCGCAGCTCGCGAGCGAGTATTCGTACGAGCGGAACGCGAGCTTGCGCCCCGGCACCGTGGCCTTGTCCTTCGACTTCTTCGCCACCGGCTCCATCGCACCGTGCGCGCCCATGCGCTCGGTCAGCTTGTAGACCATCGCGCATGTGGGGGCGCCCGAACCGGTGACGAGCTGCGTGCCGACGCCGTACGAATCGACCGGCGCGGTCTGCAGCGCGGCGATCGCGTATTCGTCGAGGTCGTTCGTCACCGTGATCTTTGTGTTGACCGCGCCGAGCGCGTCGAGCTGGTTGCGCACGCGCTGGGCGAGCGCGGCCAGGTCGCCCGAGTCGATGCGCACGCCGCCGAGCTCCGGGCCGGCCACTTCCACCGCCGTGCGCACGGCCTCCTCGATGTTGTACGTGTCCACGAGCAGCGTCGTGTTCTTGCCTAGCGCGGCGATCTGCGATTCGAACGCGGCGCGTTCGCTGTCGTGCACCAGGGTGAAGCAGTGCGCGGCCGTGCCGATCGCGGTCAGGCCGTACAGTTGCGCGGCGAGCAGGTTCGCCGTGCCCTTGAATCCGCCGACGATCGATGCGCGCGCCGCCGCCACGGCCGCCCACTCGTTGGTGCGCCGTCCGCCCATGTCCATGCACGGGCGGTTCTTTGCGGCCGACGTCATGCGCGAGGCCGCAGCGGCCACCGCGGAATCGTAGTTGAGGATCGACAGGATCAGCGTTTCGAGCAGCGTGCACTCGCCGAACGTGCCTTCGACCTGCAGGATCGGCGAATTGGGGAAGTACGCCTCGCCTTCGCGGTAGCCGCGGATCGTGCCGTTGAAATGGTAGTTCTCAAGCCAGGTGATCGTCTCTTTGTCCACGATGTGGCGGTCGGAAAGGAACCGCAGGTCCGCTTCGCTCGGATGGAACGCCTCGAGCTCGTCGAGCAGGCGCCCGATGCCGGCGACCACGCCGTAGCGGCGGCCTTCGGGCAGGTGGCGCGTGAAGACCTCGAACACGCAGTCGCGGTTGGCGGTGCCGTCGCGCAGCGTGGCATCGAGCATCGTGTACTCATACATGTCGGTCATCATCGAAGGGTTGATGGGGCCGCTGATCGAGCGGGGGTGGCTGGGTGTGGGCATGGGTGGCTCCTTGCTGGGCGCCGGCGTATGCGCGGTGCAGTGTGGTTTCGGTCGTGCTTTTGCAGCGTTGCTCTTAGCGTAGTCTTTTCGAGCGGCAATGCGCTGTGGGCGGGTCGAAATGCGATGGGCGCATGCTGTGGCGCCGCAGGTGCACGGGGCTCACGCTAGACTGGGGCCATGCGTTTTGTTGCGGGAATCTGGCGCTTGGCGATTGTGGCGCTGTGCGTGATGGGCACGTCGGAAGCGTGGACCCAGCCGAACCGTTGGGTGTATTTCACGTTCCAGACCGGCGCGCTCGTCGGCTTCGTCATGCTGTGGGCGGCCGCGGCGAGCCTTGTGCACGGTGTGCAGCCGCCGGCGTGGCTCAAAGGCGCGGCCACCACCTATGCGATCGTGGTGGCGCTTGTGGCGTTCACGATGTTGCCGCCCGACGACCCGCGCACTGTGCCGCAGATCATGGGCATCATGACCAACACGATGCTGCACCGCATTGTGCCCGCCATGGTGGTGCTCGATTTTCTGCTGTTCGACGAACACCGGCGCCTCAAGGCGTCGTATCCATTGCTGTGGCTCATCTACCCGCCGCTCTACCTGACCTTCGTATTCGTGCGCGCCTGGTGGTGGCCGCACGCCGGCCCGGGCGCCGGAGGCAGCCCCTACCCGTACGACTTCCTGAACCTGCCGGCCGTGGGCTGGGCGCAGTTTGGCATCGCGTGCCTCAAAGTGCTCGCCGCGTTCCTGGCGAGCGGCGCGGTGGTGTGCCTCGTCGACCGCGCGCTGCCCGAACACGCGCTCGCGAAGTAGCCACGCGCTGAACCGGCGCGCACGTACTATCCTGCAAAGAGCAACACAACCGGTGCGCCGCCGTGCGCGCACCATGAGAGGACACCCAACACCGTGGAAATCAAAGACATGCTCGAGGGCCAGACGATCATCCGCCCCGACGGCCGCGCCGTCGACGAACTGCGCCCCGTGAAGATCACCCGCAGCTTCACCGACGTGCCCGAAGGCTCCGTGCTCATCGAATGCGGCAACACGCGCGTCATGTGCACCGCCACGTTCACCTCCGGCGTGCCGCGCTGGCGCAAGGACAGCGGACTGGGCTGGGTGACCGCGGAGTATGCGATGCTGCCGCGCGCCACCGCCGAACGCACCGACCGCGAATCCGTGCGCGGCAAGGTCGGCGGGCGCACGCACGAGATCAGCCGCCTGATCGGCCGCTGCCTGCGCGGGGTCGTGGATATGAAGGCCCTGGGTGAAAATCAGATCCAGCTCGACTGCGACGTGCTGCAGGCCGACGGCGGCACGCGCACCGCGTCGATCACCGGCGCCTACGTGGCGCTCGTCGACGCGCTGCACTGGGCGAAAAGCCAGCGCAAGATCCGCAGCGTGGAGCGCGTGCTCAAAGACAGCGTCTCCGCCGTCTCGGTCGGCGTGATCAACGGCACGCCCATGCTCGACCTGCCGTATATCGAAGACAGCCAGGCCATGACCGACATGAACGTGGCGATGACCGGATCGGGCGACTTCATCGAAATCCAGGGCACCGCCGAACACCGCCCGTTCTCGCGCGCCGAACTCAACGAACTACTCGACCTGGCCACCAAAGGCAACCGCGAACTGCAGCGCGCGCAGGCCGACGCGCTCGCCGAACTCGCCGAGCACTGATTATCCAGTCACATCAACGCAGCAAGGAGCACACCGTGAAGATCGTCGTCGCCACGCACAACGAAGGCAAACTCGTCGAGATCCGCAACATCCTCACCGAGCAACTCAGCGCCGCCGCGCAGGGCATTGAGCTCGTCTCGGCCGGCAGCCTGGACCTCGCCGACCCCGCGGAGACCGGCGTGACGTTCGAAGAGAACGCGCTGCTCAAGGCGCGGTTCGTGGCCGGCGCCACCGGCCTGCCGGCGATCGCCGACGACTCGGGCCTGATCGTGGACGTGATGGGCAACGCGCCCGGCATCCTTTCGGCGCGCTGGTCCGGCACGCACGGCGACGACGCCGCGAACAACCGCCTGCTGCTCGCGCAGATCGAAGACATCCCCGACGACGATCGCACGGCGCGCTTCCGCTGCGCCGCCGCGCTCGTGGTGCCGGTGGAGAGCGACGGCGACGGCCTGGGTGAGTTCCACGAGATCGTGGCGCTTGGTGAGATGCCCGGCACGATTGTGCGCCACCCGCACGGCATGAATGGCTTCGGCTATGACCCGATCTTCATGCCCGACGAGCAGCCGCAGAGCGCGCAGGACAGCGGTGAACTGCTCACGAGCGCGCAGATGACGCCCGAGCAGAAGAACGCGATCTCGCACCGCGGCAAGGCGCTGCGCGCGCTCGTGCCCGCCGTCAAGGCGCTGCTCGCCGATTAGGCTGGGGAGGTATTCATGCGTGCTTTGACATTCACCGAGCTTTCCCGGAGTGATTTCGAGGCGTTCTCCGAACGCGCCGCACATGGCAACTTCCAACAGACCGTGATGGCGGCCGACCTGCGCAAACGCAACGGCGCGGCCACGCGCTTTGTCGGTGTGCGCGACGGCGCCGAAATCGTGGCGGCCGCGCTGCTTGAGACACACGGGTCCGGCCCCGCCACGTTCTGCACGGTGCACGACGGGCCGCTGTGCGACTACGACGACCGTGAACTGACCACATTCTTTCTGGACCATTTGGCCGCGTACGCCAAGCGCCTGCACGCCGTGCACCTCGACATCACGCCCGAACAGCCGTACCGCGTGCTTGGCGCGGATGGCGAGCCGATCGCCGGTGACCCGGCGAGCAACCCGGACAACGCGATGATCGCGAACATCACCGCCGCGCACATGGACCACGGCGGGTTCACGCGCGGCTACACGGCTGTGCCGCGCTGGCGGTTCGTCAAGGACCTCACCGGCATCGCCAGCGCGCAGCAGCTGCTCGCGTCGTTCTCGAAGCGCACGCAGTGGAGCGTCAAACGCGCGCGCAGCATGGGCGTGCGCATCCGGCAGATCGGCATGGACGAGCTGCACATCTTCTCGTCGATCGAGCAGGACACCGCCGAACGCCGGCATTTCGCCTACCGCGGCGAGGAGTATTTCCGCGAGTTCGCGCAGGCGTACGGCGAGCACGCGCATTTTCTGATCGCCGAGATCGACACACACGCCTACGCGAGCGCGATGCAGCAGAAGGCCGATGATCTGCAGCGGCTCGTGGACGATCTGGACGCGAAGATCGCTGTGCACGAGACGACCAAACTGCGCCGGCGCCACAACGAGGAGTCAAGCAATCTCGCCGCCGCGCACAAGCGGCTCGACGAGGCGCGCGTGCTTGTGGAGCGTGGCGAGCGCCTCCCGGTCGCGGCGTCGCTGTTTGTAGACATGCCACAAGAGGTTGTCTATCTGTTCTCCGGTTCGCTCGAGGAATTCAAGCCGTTCTATGCGTCCGCGCTGATCCAGTACGAGGCGATGCTGCGGCTGTGCGTCGAGCAGGGCATTACGCGTTACAACTTCTACGGCATCGACGGCGTGTTCGACGACCCGAACAGCGAGGGCCGCGGCGTGCTCGAGTTCAAGCAGGGATTCAACGGGTACGTCGAGGAACTGCCCGGCGAGTTCATGCGTGTGCTGCGCCCGGCGATTTATCGGCTTGAACAGTTCGTGCACACCGTTCGCTCGCGGCGATAATCATTGCTTCTTTTTCTGTGTGATAAATCTCTGCTTTGAGCACAATATCGTTACGGTATATTTTCATAGCATCCGTACGATCAAACCGCTCACGGAAGGCAGGACGATGGCACAGGCAACCGCACGCCACTGGAACGTGCGCCCGTTGCGCGACGGCGAATTTGAGCAGCTCTCACAGCGCATGGCCGAAGGCAGCTTCCAACAGTCGCTGGGCATGCGCGACATGGCGCAGTCGCACGGCGCGCACACGTCGCTCGTCGGCGTCGTCGACGAGCGTGATGAGCCGGTCGCCGGCGCGATGATCGCGTACACGCCCTCGCGCTTCGGGCCGGTCGGGTCGGTGTGGGCGGGGCCCCTGTGCGACCCGGACGACCCGGACATGGTGAGCGCGGTGAGCGAGGCGATTCTCGAGGATGGCCGGCGCCACCACGCGCTGAGCATCTCGTGCTGGCCCAACGACGTCTACCGCAGGCACCATTCTGACGGCAGCGCGGACGGCGCGGCGGACGGTGCGCTCATGCGCGACTACGCACACGCGCACTGGCGGCACCAGGGCTTCGGCACCGGCTACGACTCGGTGATGAACCGTTGGGTCTACGTCAAGGACCTCAGCGGCATCGGCGACGAGCGCGCGTTGCTCGGGTCGTACTCCAAGCGCACGCAGTGGAGCGTCAAACGCGCGCGTAGCATGGGCGTGGTGGTGCGCGAAGTGGGCGAAGACCAGTTCGGTGTGTTTGCGCAGATCGAACAGCAGACCGCCGAGCGGCGCCGGTTCGCGTTCCGCGGCGAGCAGTACTTCCATGATTTCGCGCGGGCATTCGGTGACCGCGCGCACTTCATGATCGCGTATATCGACACCACCCGCTATCTCGAATCCATGCAGCGCAAGGCCGATGATCTGCGCTCGCTCGTCGAATCGATCGGCGCGAAGATGCAGGCGCGCGAGACGACCAAACTGCGCCGGCGGTACAACGAGGAATCGAGCAACCTGGCCGCCGCGACCAAGCGGTTGCAGGCGGCGCGCGAACTCGCGACGCGCGGCGCCCTGCTGCCGGCTGCATGCTCGCTGTTCGTGGAACATCCAAACGAGGTCGTCTACCTATTCTCCGGTTCGCTCGAGGAATACAAGCCGTTCTATGCGTCCGCGCTGATCCAGCACGAGGCGATGCTGCGGCTGTGCGTCGAGCGCGGCATCGCGCGTTACAACTTCTACGGCATCGACGGCGTGTTCGACGACCCGAACAGCGAAGGGCACGGCGTGCTTGAGTTCAAGCAAGGGTTCAACGGGTATGTCGAGGAACTTCCTGGTGAGTTCACGCTGCCGGTCAGCCGTGTGCGGTGCGCGGTCAAGCGGGTCGCGCAGAAAGTGATCGGCGGCTGAGTGGGCCTCTACAGGACGCCCGTGGCGATCAGCGCGTGCGCGCCGGTCATCGTGAGCAGGCTGATCACGGCAGTCACGGTGAGCGAGAAGCCGGCGAGCTTCGCATTGCCCAGCACCTCGTCGGTGAACAGCGTGGAGAAGACGGCGATCGGCGCCAGGCAGCACATCAGTGTGGCCTCGCGGATCATCGGACTGAACGGCAGCAGGTACCATGCGGCGAGTCCAAACGCGATGCCGAACGGCAATCGCCAGGCGATCACCTGCAGCACGGAGAACAGATCGCGTTTGTTCGCGGGCAAGTCCATGAGCATGCCGACCATGAGCATCGCCACGCACGCGTTCGCGTTGGCGAACGGCGCGAACATGTCGGCGAGCCACGTGGGCACCGACCAGCCGGCCACCGTCAGCACGATCATGAGCATGTAGACGTCGAACGGCACCGAACCGACGAAGCCGCGCGCGATCGTCTTCGCGAGCGCGCGGCGGGCGAGGCGCTTGGCGTCGCGGTCGGTGGGCGGCGAGTAGGGGAGCGTCGGGGCGTCGCCGGCGTGCTGCTCGGCGAGCGTGCGGCCGGGTTGGATGTGCAGCAGCGTCTGCGTCATCACGTTCGTGCCGGCGGCCACCATCACGCAGTTGCCGATGTCGAACATCGCGGCGGGCACCACGGCCGCGTTGCCGAGGAACGCTTGCACCACGGGGAAGCAGAAGCAGCCGATGTTCAGGCCCGTGCCGTTGAACATGAGGAACGCGCGTTGGGTGATCGGGCGGCGTGATGTGGCGAGGTAGATGATGATGACCGGCACGAGCGCCACAATGAAGCCGTATGCGGAAAGCCACAGCAGCGAGATGTCGTGCGGGTTTTTGGCAAAGGAATAGACAATCGCGCCCGGCAGCACCAGGTCGAAGAGCGCCACCTGCACAATGCGGTAGTCGCGCGGGCCAAACAGTCTGTTGCGTTTGGACAGATAGCCCGCCACGATGATGAGCAGGAGCGCAATGGGTTGGAGCATGGCGAGCATGGTGTCGGTTCTTCCCCTGTTCTGCTACGGGTAGTGGATGCCGGGTCGGGTGTCTGGCGGTGCTGTCGCGCCGTCTGCCTCCCGTTCTTGTTCCTGTTCGTCCGTTGTGCCTTTGTGGGCTTGGGCTTCTCCTGCTACGGGTAGTGGTTGGGCTGTGTGATTGTGTTTCAATATGCGCGATCATGGTATATCGTGCGGGTGAATACCGCGTGTCGTGTGGTGCGACACGCCGTGCGGGGTTGTCTGTGCCGCCTGGATTGGACAAATCAGCGATGTTGGGTAAGATATTCTTTCTGTGCACAGATGCGAATCGTGTGCATGCCACTTTAGCTCAGTCGGTAGAGCGGCTCACTCGTAATGAGCAGGTCGACAGTTCGATTCTGTCAAGTGGCTCCATCAGGCCCTAGGTGGTGTTTACCGCCTAGGGTTTTGTACTATGCGCGAGTGGCGTAATTGGTAGCCGCGCAGGATTTAGGTTCCTGTGACTTCGGTCGTGTGGGTTCGAGTCCCATCTCGCGCACCCTTCACTACGGGTAGTGTCTATTCTGCTACGGGTAGTGCTTTTTCGCGTATGCCTTCCATATAATCCGCTATATTCCAACGATTCTGTGGGATTCTCAGGCGTGGAAGCACTACCCGTAGCGAGAAAAGTACTACCCGTAGCAACAGGGAAGGATGCATCCACGGAAAGGCAGGCGGGAAAAGTGGCTGCCACCGGCACCGCTAAGATAATCCCCATGACCAATGGATTTGACGATTTCTACGCCATCATCCCCGCCGGCGGCACCGGCACGCGCCTGTGGCCGCTCAGCCGCGAGCGCCGGCCCAAGTTCTTCTACGACCTGCTGGGCCAGGGCCGCACGCTCATCCAATCCACCTACGACCGTCTCGCGCAGATCTGCGGCATGGACCACGTGTGCGTGAGCACCGGCGACTGCCACGTGGCCACCGTGCGCGAACAGCTGCCCGAAATCGGCGCGGACCAGATCTTCGCCGAGCCAGCGCCGCGCGATTCGACGGCGGCGATCGCGCTCGCCACCGCCGTGCTGGCGCGGCGCAACGGCGGTGACATCGTTGTCGGTTCGTTCGCCGCCGACCATGTGATCCGCGGCAAGATCGCGTTCATCGAAGCGGTGCGGCAGGCGGTGGAGACCGCGCGCGCCGGGTATGTGACCACGATTGGCATCGCCGCCTCGCGCCCGTCGACCGCGTTCGGCTACATCCACGAGGGCCCGTCGCTCGCCGAGCAGATTCCGAACGCGCCGAGCGCATGCATCGTGGAGCGGTTCGTCGAAAAGCCGAACGCCGCGACCGCGCAGGCGTATCTCTCCACGGGCGAATACCGCTGGAACGCGGGCATGTTCGTCATGCGCGCAGACGTGCTGCTCGACCATCTGCACGCGCACAAACCACAACTCGCGCGCGCGATCGATGCGATCGCCGACGCGATCATCGACGACGACTGCGCGTTCGAGCGCGCCTGCACGGAGGCGCACGAGCGCGGCGAGAACCAGCTCGAGACGGTCGCGCGCGCGGATTTCCACGAGCACCGCGACGAGGCGATGCACGCGCACTGGCCGTCGATTGAGAAGATCGCATTCGATTATGCGGTGGCCGAACCGCTTTCGGTGGAGGGCGGCGTGGCGATGATCCCGGGCGACTTCGGTTGGGACGATGTGGGTGATTTCAACTCGGTCGCCGCGCTGCTGCCGAGCGTGAACGAGCGCAACATCAAGGTGCTTGGCAATGTGGACGACGTGGCGTATCTCGATTCGGCGGGCGACGTGGTGGTGCCGAATTCCGGGCGCACCATCGCATTGCTCGGCGTGAACGACATGGTCGTCGTCGATACGCCCGACGCGCTGCTGATCGCCCCACGTGCACGCAGCCAGGAGGTCAAGGCGATGGTCAAGCATCTCGCCGACTCCGGGCACGAGAATCTGCTGTAGGCGCCGCGTGCAGCGCGCGCTGTGCGGGCGCGGGCACTGTCGCATTTCATGAGTAGTGTGGACTTTCGGTGAAGCGTTGCGAACGTGTGCGGAACATGCGTTGACACAGCCGCCGCAGCCGCGCTTTCCACCTGATGATGATGAAAGGACCAAATATGGCTATCAATCCGCCAGTTGACGCCACTCAGACCGAGGCATGGGCCAAGCTGCAGCGTCACTACGACGAGATGCAGTCCGAGGGCATCGACCTCAAGAAGTGGTTCGCGGACGACGAGAACCGCGTGGACGACCTCACGTTCGAAGCGGGCACGCTGCACTTCGATCTTTCCAAGAACCTGATCAAGCCGGAGACGCTGGAGCTCTTCGCCGAACTCGCCAACGAGGTCAACCTCGCCGAGCGCACCAAGCAGATGTACACCGGCGTGCACATCAACAACACCGAGGACCGCGCCGTGCTGCATACCGCGCTGCGCCGCCCGGCCGAAGACGAAGGCAAGTACATCGTGGACGGACAGGACACCGTCAAGGATGTGCGCGAGACCCTCGAGCGCATGTACGCGTTCGCGGAGAAGGTCCGTTCCGGCGAATGGAAGGGCGTGACCGGCAAGGAGATCGAAACCGTCGTCAACATCGGCATCGGTGGCTCTGACCTGGGTCCCGTCATGGCGTACGAGGCGCTCAAGCCGTTCGCCGACGCCGGCATCAAGGCCCGCTACGTTTCCAACATCGACCCCAACGACATCGCCGAGAAGACCCGCGACCTGGATCCGGAGACCACGCTGTTCGTCGTCGTCTCCAAGACCTTCGGCACCCTCGAGACCCTGACCAACGCCCGTGAGGCGCGCGCATGGCTCCTCGAGGAGCTCACCGCCAGCCACGCGATCGACGGCACCGAGGTCTCCAAGGCCGAAGCCATCGAAAAGCACTTCGTGGCCGTGTCCACCAACCTTGAGCGCGTCAAGGAGTTCGGCATCGACCCGACCAACGCGTTCGGCTTTTGGGATTGGGTCGGCGGCCGCTACTCCGTCGATTCCGCCGTCGGCCTCACGCTCGCCATCGTCTTCGGACCGGCGCGCTTCGAGGAGTTCCTCAACGGCTTCCACCAGATCGACGAGTACTTCGCCAACACCCCGTTCGAGAAGAACGTGGTGGTGCTCATGGGCATGCTCAACGTCTGGTACCGCAACTTCTTCAAGGTCGCCTCGCACGCCGTGCTGCCGTACGACCAGTACCTGCACCGCTTCCCGGCGTACCTGCAGCAGCTCACCATGGAGTCCAACGGCAAGTCCGTGCGTTGGGACGGCACGCCCGTCACCACCGAGACCGGCGAGATCTTCTGGGGCGAGCCCGGCACCAACGGCCAGCATGCGTTCTACCAGCTCATCCATCAGGGCACGCAGCTGATCCCGGCCGACTTCATCGCGTTCGCCAACACGCCGAACCCGCTCAAGGACGGCGACCAGGACATGCACGAACTGCTGCTGGGCAACTACTTCGCGCAGACCAAGGCGCTCGCGTTCGGCAAGACCGCCGAAGAAGTGCGCGCCGAGGGCACGCCGGAAGAGATCGTCCCGGCCCGCGTGTTCACCGGCAACCGCCCAACCACGTCGATCTTCGGCGTGCGCCTCGACCCGTTCGCGCTCGGCGAGCTGATTGCGCTCTATGAGCACATCACGTTCGTTGAGGGCACCGTGTGGGGCCTCGACTCCTACGACCAGTGGGGCGTTGAGCTGGGCAAGCAGCTGGCCAAGGAGATCACCCCGGCGATCTCCGAAAGCGACGAAGCGCTCGCGGCCCAGGACGCCTCCACGCGCAGCCTGATCAACTTCTACCGCAAGGTGAGGGAGTTCTGACAGGTCGACCGCGCACTTTTTTCGGGGTTACGGAAAAAGTGCGCGGTCTGTATGGCCATATATACTGATGCCTCGTTGTGCCGATGGGTTGGTCGCCGCATAGATCCGCCCATCTCAAGGTCCAGCCGAACATTGACTTTCGGCGGATTGGCAGCCCGCGGGCCGAAGTGGTCCGCGACGATTCAGGCGCCTGCCCAAGGCGCCCCAACCACTGCGCTGATATGCGGCAGCGAGCGAGGGAACAATGGTTAACGCTATTGAAGCATTTGATGCGAAGCATCTGAAGGCCTCCGAGGAAATCCCGGACTTCCGCCCCGGCGACACCGTGGACGTGAACGTGAAGATCCAGGAAGGCAACAACTCCCGTATCCAGACGTTCACCGGCGTGGTCATCGCCCGTCAGGGTGCTGGTGTGCGCGAGACCTTCATCGTGCGCAAGATCAGCTTCGGCACCGGTGTCGAGCGCCGCTTCCCGCTGCACGCCCCCACGATCGACTCCATCAAGGTCGTCCGCCGTGGCAAGGTGCGCCGCGCCAAGCTCTACTACCTGCGCAACCTGCGCGGTAAGGCCGCCCGCATCGCCGAGCGCCGCGACAATTCCGCCAAGTGATATTCACGCGGTAATTTGTAAGAAAGACCCCGGTTCGCCCGGGGTCTTTGTGTTTCCGCCGCGTATGTTGACGCCTGTGCTGGACTGCTGTCTGCATTGCTCTATCACCTACGCCGTTCTGTCGGGAATCCTGCATTGCGCCCCTCTCTGTGCTACGGGTAGTGCTTCCTGTGCTACGGGTAGTGCTTCACCGCTCAACTTCTAAGTAGAATCGTTGGAGAATGGCGGTTTCTAGTGCACCGTACCTCAGCAAGGCACTACCCGTAGCACAGGAAGCACTACCCGTAACGAAGAGAGCGCTACCCGTAGTGGGAGTAGGTGACGAGTAGGCGACGAGTAGGTGACTATTGCGTCGCTGAGGAGCGGACACACCGTACAAAGGACGCTTAGGCATATGCCCGCTGTGGCTTACAATGGCCTACGGGCGATCGCCGCACATCAGCCCATATATAAGGAGTCGGCATGAGCAATCACCACGCAGGGAACCCGCAGCGGGCCCCGCATGCCGAAACCGAGCCCGCGCCGCGCCGCACGCCATTCCGCCTAACCGATGCTCGCTACCTCATCCAGCTGCCCCACACCCCGCATCACGCCGCGCCACCGCGCACGGGTTCCAGCACTAATCCGCACATGCCCGCCGCCTCAGCAGCATCGCTGCCGCAGCCCCAGCACGACCCGGCCACCCCCACACCGACTGCGCACTTCCGGCACCGCGACCCCACACCAACCCCTGCACCGTTCACGCTGCGCGACATCCTGCTGTGGTGCGTGCTGCCGGTGCTGATCGTACTGGGCCTGCGCCTGTTCGTGTTCGGCATGTACGCGATCCCGTCCGGCTCGATGGAAAACACGATCATGCCCGGCGACCGCGTGATCACCACACGCCTTTCCCCGCGCCCGATCGCATTGCGGCGCGGCGATATCATCGTCTTCAAAGACCCCGCCAACTGGCTCGCGAACGAAGGTGCCACACACAACAGCGACCGCCTGATCAAACGACTGATCGGCCTGCCCGGCGACACGGTGGAGTGCGCGGGCAATGGCGCGCCGATCGTGATCAATGGCGTGCCGATCGACGAATCGGCGTATCTCAAACCGGGCGTGGAGCCGAGCCGCAGCGCGTTCTCGGTGACCGTGCCCGCCGGTCGCCTGTTCGTGCTCGGTGACAACCGCGCCAATTCCGCCGATTCCCGCGCACATACCAACGACGGCGCGCAGGGCCTGGTGCCGGTCGGCGACGTGGAGGGCGTGGCGTTCATGCGCTACTGGCCGCTCAACCGCGTGGGTTGGCTCAGCGCGCACCACGACGTCTTCCGCGCCGTGCCCTCCCGCACACCAACCAGCTGACCCATCAAAAGAGGAACAATGAGCATTTCCGCAGTCCCCACATTCGATCTTGAGGAGTCGCTCGCGCGCGAAGGGTACAGCGTGATCGTCGGCTTCGACGAAGTCGGTCGCGGCAGCCTCGCCGGCCCTGTCATGGTGGGCGCGGCGGCGTTCCTCGCGCAGCGCCTGCCGCAGGCCGCGCGCAACATGCCGCATTATCTGGCCGATTCGAAGATGCTCACCGAGCGCCGGCGCGAGGCGCTGTACGAGCCACTGCAGCAGTGGGCGGACGCGTGGGCCGTCGGTTCCGCCACGAGCGCGGAGATCGACGAGTGGGGCATCTCGCACGCGCTCGGCATCGCCGCCCTGCGCGCGCTCGACGCGGTGGAGCGCACGCTGTTCGGCGCATTCGCCGACGCCGCGGGCACGCCCGCCGCGGCCGCCGAACAGACCGAGCAGACCACGCTCGTCGCTGACTGGGACGCCCGCATGCCGCGCGTCGGTGCGATCCTGGACGGCCCGAGCGACTACATCACCAAGGCGCTCGGCACGTTCGAGGCGCCGGCCGTGCCCGTGCCCGCGCACGTCGTCACGCAGGTCAAGGGCGACCAGCACTGCGGCTCCGTGGCGTGCGCGGCCGTGCTCGCGAAGGTCACACGCGACCGCCTGATGACCCAGCTCGCCGACTCCAACCCCGATTACGCGCGCTATGGCTGGGCGCACAACAAAGGCTACGGTTCGCCGGCACACAAGGCCGCCATCGCGCAATACGGCCCTTGTGACGAACACCGCACGAGCTGGAAGCTGCTCTGACCCTCCCTCGTCCTTGAGGATGAGCCCGCGCGTGCATTCATTCCCGCGCACGATACCCGCGCCGGACGCCCGCCCATAGAGTCGGAGGCATGAACACCACAACACAACCGATCCTCACCGCCACCGACCTCACGATGGACTACGCCGCGCAGGCCGCCAAACCGCGCACTGCGCAAGACCAGGGCGCATTCGCCCCACACCCGCTCGCGCTCAACCGCGTCAACTTCACGCTCCACCCCGGCGAGACCATAGCCGTGATGGGCCCCTCCGGCTCCGGCAAGTCCACGCTGCTGCACGCGCTCGCCGGCATCATCACGCCCACCGCCGGCACCGTGCAGTTCCGCGGCGCCAACCTCGCCGCCATGCCCGACGCCGAGCGCACCGCACTGCGCCGCAACGCGTTCGGCTTCGTCTTCCAGTCGGGCCAGTTGCTGCCCGAACTGCCCGCGGTGGAAAACATCGCGCTGCCGCTCATGCTCGGCGGCATGCCCTATGCGCAGGCCACATCGCAGGCCGTGCTGTGGCTCGAGCGCTTCGGCCTGCGCGCGCTGATGACGCAACGCCCCGGCGAGATGAGCGGCGGCCAGATGCAACGCGTGGCCATCGCCCGCGCACTGAGCGTGAACCCGGCCATCATCTTCGCCGACGAGCCGACCGGCGCGCTCGACCAGACCACCGGCCATGCGGTGATGCGCCTGCTCATGGACGCCGCGCGCGCCAACAACGCGTCCGTCGTGCTCGTGACGCACGACCCGAACGTGGCCGCCTACTGCTCGCACACCGTGCACATGCGCGACGGCATGATCACCGCCGCGCAGCCCACCCCGACAGCGCAAGCCGCACGCCAGGCCCCCGCCCGCATGCCCATGCAGGCGCCATTGCAGGGAGGCGCACGATGAGCACATTCGCACTCTGGCGCCTGTTCCACCGATCCGCCCGCGGTGTGCGCGGCTCCGACTCCGCCGACTCCACCACCATGCTCGCCGTGTTCGCATTCGCCGCGGCCACCGCGATCTTCCTCACCGTGCTCGGCGGTCTGCACGGCTTCATCTGGCGCGCCTCGCCCGACCACTCGGTGCCCTGCCTGCTGGACAACAACCACTGCGACCCAGCCATGCTCGCCGCGCACAAGCACGTGATCGCCACAAGCGCAGCCGCCGCCGACCAAGCCAATTACGCCTCCACCTACATCGTGCTCGCCCTGTTCGCGTGCCTGCTGCTGCTCGTGCCGTTCGCCGCGCTCGCCGGCTCGGCCGCGCGCCTGGCCGCCTCCCGCCGCGACGCGCGCCTCGCCGCCCTGCGCCTCGCCGGCGCCACCACGGGCCAGGTCGTGCGCCTCACCGCGTTCGACTCCGCGCTGCAGGCGCTCGCCGGCGCACTGATCGGCATCGCCGGCTACTTCGCATTGATGCCGCTCATCATGCTGCTCACGTTCCAAAACCAGCACTTCACCTTCGCGCAGCTGTGGGTGGGGCCGGTTGCACTCGTGGCCACCGTGGCGGGCGTCACATTGCTTGCGCTCCTTTCCGCACTGCTCACGCTGCGGCGCGTGGCGATCACCCCGCTCGGCGTCTCCGCGCGCCAAGGCCAGCCGCTGCCCAGCAGGATCCGCCTGCTCATCTTTGCGGTGGCTGTGATCGGCGCGCTCGCCATCCTCTCGAACATGCAACTGATCAACGCCGGCACCGGTGCGATGATCGCCATCATTTTCGGCTTGATCATCGGCTGCTTCGCACTGATCAATCTGGTGGGCTCGTTCGCGGTCACAATCCGCGCCCGTTCCCGCGCACGCCGCCCCAGGAACGCCGCCACGATGATTGCCATGCGGCGCATCCTCGACAACCCCAAGCGCGCATGGCGCAACGTCTCGGGCATCGGCCTGGCCGTGTTCATCGCCGGCATCACCTCGGTGTGCTCGCTGTTCGGCTCGCTCGCCAGCGGCGACCCCAACTCGGCTGACGCGATCATGATGCGCGACATCGGCACGGGCGGCCTGCTCACGCTCGCGTTCGCCGGCGTGCTGGCCGCGGTCAGCTCGGGTGTCATGCAATCGGCCAGCGTGATTGACCAATCCAATGAATACAACATGCTGGTGCTCGAAGGCACCGACGAAGCCACCCTGCGCAAGGCGCGGTTCCAGGAGGTGCTCACCCCACTCAACACCGTGGTGCTGCTGGCCGGCGTCTGCTCACTGATGCTGCTCGCGCCGCTCGTGGGCAATGCATTCACCCAGCCCGGCCCGCTCATCAGCTTCGTCGGGGGAGTGGTGCTGTGTTACGCGCTCGTGCTGGTGGGCGCGGTGGCTGCGAACCGCACCGCGGCGCGTCTGGCCTGTGTCACCGCTCGCGCCGACGACTAGCCGAGGGCGAGCGCGATCCCGGCGATCACGAGCGGGCTCACGATGGTGCTGACGAGGATGCAGTCGCGCGAAAACGCGACGCCCGCGTTGTAACTGGCGGCGTAATTGTAGACGTTCTGCCCGGTCGGCAGCGCGGCGAGCACGACGCACGCGTACAGCACAGGCCCGCGGAATCCCATGACCCAGTAGGCCATGGCGAAGGCCACGGCCGGCATCACCAGGTTCTTGAGCGCCACCACGGTCAGTGCGGCCGCGCGGCCCGACCTGCTGTCGAGCGGGCGCGCGCCGCGCAACGACATGCCGAACGCCATGAGGATCATCGGCACGGCCGCGTCGCCGATCATGCCGATCGGGTTGCGCACGAACGCCGGCACCACGTCGAACCCCACGCGCGCATTGATTGCCGAGACAATCACGCCGAGCACACTGCCGATCAGGATCGGCTGTCTGAGCGGCTGCAGCACCATCGCGCGCACCGAGACCGTGCCGCGCGTGGTGGCGTCGAGCGCCGCCAGCCCGGCGGGCATGAAGATGAGCCACTGCATCATCACGATTGGCACCACGAGCGCGGGGTTGCCGAGGATGTACGTGGCGACCGGCAGCCCGATGTTATTGGAGTTGAGATACAGCGCGCCGAGTGCGCCGATCGCCGCGTCGGGAGCGCGCAGGTGGAACCACAGCCGGTTGCACAGCACAAACAGCGCGCCCACGGTGAGCGCGGCCACGAACGCCACCACAATCGAGGGGTGCAGGAGCGTGGTGAGCCGCTCGCGTGAAAGGATGCTGAAGATCAGGCATGGAGTGGCCACGAAGAAGCTCATGCGGTTGAGCACCATCTGTGCCTGCGAACCGCCCACACGCATGCGCGCGGCCACATACCCCACCGCGATCACGATGCCGATCACGGCGAATCCCTGCATCGCATCCAACAATCCAGCCATGCCGCTCCTGAACCTGCTCATGCCCTGTGACTACCTGTGACTACCATATTGCGCAGATTCGATACTTCACACGGGAGATGCCACATGGCCACGCGAAACACCCAAACCAATCCCAAGAAATACCTGCCCTCCGCGCAGTCCAAGTCACTCGACATCGAGCCGCGCGAGATCGTGCTTGACCCGGCCGCCTCCATGCAGGACGGCCTCGACTCGCTGCTCGGCCAGATCATGGCTGTCTATTCGGTGAGCGACGCGGAGGGCCCGCTCACCAACCGCGTGGAGCGCTTCCTCAAGCGCTACCCGCACCTGCAGGTGCACCGTGACGGCGACACGGTTGTGGCGTCCACCGATCTGGGGCGCAAGAACCGTGTGATCTTGGCTGGGCACCTCGACACAGTGCCGGTGCTCGACAACTTCCCGCCGAAGTGGCTCGCCCCCGGCGACCCGCTCATCGACAAGGACGTGGCCGAGATGTACCCGGGCACGCCGGTGATGTGGGGGCGCGGCGCCACCGACATGAAGGCATCCGACGCGGTGCTGCTCTACCTCGCGGCCACGCTGACCGACCCGAAGATGGACCTGACCTTCGTCTTCTATGACCACGAGGAGGTAGCCGCCGAATACAACGGTCTGGGCCGTGTCGTCGAAGACCACCCGGATTGGATCCAGGGCGATTTCGCGATCATCGGTGAACCCACGTCGTGCGGCATCGAGGCCGGCTGCAACGGCACAATGCGTTTTGACGTGATAGCGAACGGCGTGGCCGCGCATTCGGCGCGCGCATGGATGGGCGACAACGCGATCCACAAGGCCGCCGAGATCCTCGACCGCCTCGTTGCGCACAAGGACGAGGCCGTGGATGTGGACGGCCTCATCTACCAGGAAGGCCTTAACGCCACGCTGATCTCGGGCGGCAACGGCACCAACGTCATCCCGTCCGAATGCCGCGTGCATGTGAACTACCGCTTCGCACCAGACAAGACGCTTGCCGAAGCGAAGGCACTCATGATCGGCGAAGGCGCCGAATCCGAGCTCGGCAATGGCGAACACCCCGCCACCGGCGGCTTCTTCCACGGTTTCGACATCGAGATGTGCGACGAATCGCCGTCGGCACGCCCGGGCATGAGCGATCCGCTCGTGCAGTCGCTCGTCAAACTCGTCGAGGAGCGCACCGGCCGCCAGCCGCTCGCCAAGCTTGGCTGGACCGACGTGGCGCGCTTTTCGCAGCTCGGTGTGCCGGCAGTGAATCTGGGCGCCGGCAGTCCGCTGCTCGCCCACAAAAACAACGAGCAGGTGCCGAATTCCGACCTGACGCTGATGGCCGGCATCCTCATCGACTGGCTCGACTGACGCACCCCGCGCGCCCGCGCCGCTACGCCCGTGAATGATTTTGCGTGGCGGCGCGGCATCGACCATGAGTTGTGCAATACTAGAGAGGGCGATATCTGCAACATCGCCCTCCATCCGACAGCGTTGATCCCCTCGCGACGAACTGCGTGATCAGTTTCGCGAGCGCCGGTGTCCGTTGCCGCATGATTTGACTTTTGGATTGCTTCCAGCGGGCGCCGTCACGGCGCGGCCATGGTGAGAGTATGGTGTGAGGCCGCATGGGGCCAGGACGAGTGCGCCAGGATTGCAGCACGGCGCTACCAGTAGGAGCATTGTGCCCGAACAGACAGAACAGGGTTTCGAGCCACTCGAAACCGCATCGAATACCGATTCCTCATCAGCCAACGAGCAGCCGGCCGCACCGCGCCGCCGCCGTACAGGCCGCCGCGTGGTGCGCGGGGCCGGTGCCGCCGGCGCCACGGTGGAGCTCAAAGTGGAGGAGCACGGCCCGCTCTTCAAGGAGCCGCCCACCGCGCTGCCCGCGTCGAAGCCGGTGCACGCGCTGACCGCGGCGCCCGCCGCCGAGGGTGCCGAGACCCCGGCTGAGGACGAGTCGTCGGCCGCCGCCGAGCAGGCCGAGCCCGCGCGCAAGACGACGCGCTCGCGCCGCCGTTCCACTGCCAGCGAAACCACCGAAGCGACCGAGACACCGCGCCGCACGCGTCGCCGCAGCACCAAGGCCGCCGCGGCCGATGAGGGCGCCGATGCCGGTGAGCACGCGAGCGAGCCGGCCGAGGAACCGGCGCGCACCACGCGACGCCGTCGCCGCGCGGCCGCTGCGCCGGAACCGAGCGAGGAGAGCCGCACAACCGACGCGCTTGATTCGCTTGACGGCGAAGAGCAGGCCGAACCTGAGGAGCATGAGGCGCATCAGTCGCGCCGCCACCATGCGGCGGCCCGACCCATGACGTCGCTGCTGTTCCAGGAGCCCGTCATCCCGCAGCGCCCCAAGCACGCCGACGACGAGACGGACGAAACCGACGAATCCAACGAATCATCCGACGAGCACACCACGCGCCGTCGCCGGCGCACTCGCGGCCGCAAGGGCGACGAGTCGGCCGAGGCCACCAAGCCGGCAGCCGGCGAATCGCGCCGTGGCCGCCGCCGTACGCCGGTCGATTATGACGCCGATTTCGACGACGTGGAAGACATCAACGAGTCCACGTCGCGTCGACGCTCCAACCGCCGCATGAACGCGCAGGAGCGCCGCGCCGCCGCCGAAGTGGAGCAGATCGAAGAGGATCTGGTGCTCGACGACATCACGTATGCGCCGATCGACGAGGCGATCGCCCGCAACGCCAAGCGCAAGCGCAAGCATGAAAACGACGAAGAGGCCGAGGCCATCGTGGAAGCGGACCTCAACAGCGGCAGCGAGGAGGGCGAGGACGGCGAGCCGACCGTGCGCCGTCGCCGCCGTCGGCGCCGCGCCGACCACGAGGCCGCCGAGGAGCAGCAGAACGAGGAGACCACCGAGTCCAGCTCCGAAGACGACGAGGAGACTACGGTCACGCGCCGCCGTCGCCGCCGCCGCAACGGCAAGAACGCGGAGGAGGAGACCACAACCCGCCGCTCGCGCAAGCAGCAGTACATCGACGAAATCGCCGATGTGGAGGGCTCCACGCGCCTCGAGGCGAAGAAGCAGCGCCGCCGCGACAATCGCCGCGAGCGCAGCCGCCAGAACCAGCTGCTCGAGCAGGACTTCCTGGCGCGCCGCGAAAACGTGGACCGCCTGATGGTGGTGCGCCAGCGCGACCGCCACACGCAGATCTCCGTGCTCGAAGACAACGTGCTCGTGGAGCATTACGTCTCCGACATCCAGGAAGTCGCCACGGTGGGCAACATCTACCTGGGCCGCGTGCAGAACGTGCTGCCGAGCATGGAAGCCGCGTTCGTCGACATCGGCCAGGCACGCAACGGCGTGCTGTATGCGGGCGAGGTGAACTGGGATTCCACGCGCCTCGACGGCCAGCCACGTCGCATCGAACTCGCGTTCCGCTCCGGCGACCCGGTGCTTGTGCAGGTCACCAAGGACCCGATCGGCCACAAAGGCGCGCGCCTGACGAGCCAAGTGACGCTCGCCGGCCGCTTCCTGGTGCTCGTGCCGTCCGGTGGCATGACCGGTGTGAGCCGCAAGCTCAGCAGCCGTGAGCGCAGCCGCCTCAAGTCGATCGTCTCGAAGATCGCACCGAAGGACATGGGTGTGATCATCCGCACCGCGGCTGAGGGGGCCTCGGAGGAGGCGATCACCAAGGATCTGGAGATGCTGCTACACCAGTGGGAGCAGATCCAGGCCAAGCGTGAGGAGTTCAAGCACGGCAAGCGCCCCAAGCTCCTGCAGGGCGAGCCGGACATGGCGATCCGCGTAGTGCGCGACATCTTCAACGACGACTTCCGCAAGATGATCGTGGAGGGCGATGGCGTGTACACGCGCATCGAGGAATACCTCGAGACCATGGCCCCCGACCTGCGCGAGAAGCTCGAGAAGTGGGACCCGGCCGAGCATGAGGGCAAGGATGTGTTCGACAAGTGGCAGATCGACTCGCAGCTGCGCAAGGGCATGGAACGCCAGGTGTACCTGCCGAGCGGCGGCTCCATTGTGATCGACCGCACCGAGGCCATGACCACAATCGACGTGAACACCGGCCGCTTCATCGGCAAGGGCAAGTCGCTCGAAGAGACCGTGACGCGCTGCAACCTCGAGGCGAGCGAGGAGATCGCGCGCCAGCTGCGCCTGCGCGACATCGGCGGCATGATCATGATTGATTACGTGGATATGGTCATGCCCTCCAACCGCGACCTGGTGCTGCGGCGCCTGCTCGAATGCCTGGCGCGCGACCGCACCAAGCACCAGGTGGCCGAGGTCACATCGCTGGGCTTGGTGCAGATGACGCGCAAGCGCATCGGTCAGGGGCTTGTGGAGGCGTTCTCCGAGGAATGCCCGGCGTGCAAGGGCCGTGGGTTCATTGTGCACGACGAACCCACGATCTCCAAGGAATACGACGATCCGTACGCGCTCAAGGGCGGCGACCCGTTCGTCAAGACCAACAAGCATGGCCATGGCACGGAAGCACATGCCGTGCATGCGCCGAAGGGGTCTTCCGCCGCGGTGAAGGCGAAGCTCGCGCAGATCGCGGCGGCCGCCGTGGCCGCGAACAATGCCGAGGAGGAGGCGGAGGCCGCCGCCAAGCAGGCTGAGGAACTCGAGGTGCAGATCGAACACATCGAGGAAACCGCCGAAGCCGAGCAGATCAAGGCCACTGAGGCCGCTGTGGACGCCGAAGGCGATGCCAAGGTTGCCGGGACCGCCAAGGATTCAGCGGAGTCCGAGCCCACCGAGGCCGTCGAGGTCACTGTGGAGCCAGAAGTCGCGGAAACCGCAGATGAAACGGTTGTGGATGCTTCTGATGCCAACGCCGAGGAAGCGGCAGCAGCACAGCCGGCCACTAAATCCGTAGCCGAGGAAGCGGAATCGCAGCCGGATGCGGAATCCACCGAGCATTCGTCCGAATCCGAGGCCGAAACCGCCGAGTAACGCGCCTGACTAATGCATCAAGGGCTCTGAACGCTGCAAATATCGCGTTCAGAGCCCTTTGTGTTGTCTATCTCGCTTATGAGAGTGCCCTAATCGGTCTACCCTCGAATATGACCTCTGTGAAATGCCGTCATTTCACCAATTCTGTGGCCCCATACTTGGAGGTGGCCAGATTAGGGCACTCTCGTAAGCGAGATAGGTTCTGGAAAGAGGTATTAGGGCGCCGTTTTCCAGAGTGAGCGGCGCCGATCGGCCAGCTGTTCAAGGGTGAAAGGCGTTGTCCGCAGATAGTTGACGCCTGTCCGATCCTCGATGTGCCGGGCCACCACTTCCGCCACCATGCGTTGCCCATCTTCGGAGCGCATGCTGCAGTTCACCACCTGTACGTAATCCCATCCGGCCGATTCGATGCGTAACCGCCGCTGCGCATCTGCCTCCCATTGCTGTTCATGGTGTTTTCCGTCGTATTCCACATCGACCCGGGCACCCACGAAAGCGATGTCCATGAAGACCACGCCACCATCCGGAAGCTGCACCATGTGGTTCACCGTGGGGCGTGGCAGGCCGTGGCGCTCCAGCATCAACCTCAATCGTGTTTCGGTGGAAGAGTCCGTGTGTTCCTGCATCAGTACCAATGCCTTGCGGCATGCCGTGATGCCTCGTGGCGCTCGCGCCCGGCCGTTGCGGGGATTGTGGGCATAGTGTTCAATGTGCACCAGCATGTCTTCAAAATCTTGCAGCGTGTAGCGTTCATGAAGCACATTGCGTCGCAGCAGGCTGTCGCCCAACACCACCAACTCCTCCAAACTGAGCCGTGTGGCGAAGAGAAACCACGCGAATAGGTGCGTGGTGCAGGTGATTCCGGGCGCCACCTCCACCGTGTCCAACGGCACGCCGCTCGCAAAGAACGCGTAGGGGAGCCCCGCCGATTTGGCGCGCTTGCGCCGATTGACGCGTACATGATCCCTCGGCTTGTATTCGTCCGGACCCACGGCAATCTGCAGCACGCCTTCGCCCAGACGTAGATGCTTGCGCACATCGATGGCCGGTACCTCAATGCCTTGGAGCAACAATGCCGTGGTGAGGGTGAACACGCACGCGCATTGCCGTTGGCAAAGGCTCTCGGCTTCTTGGCAACACTGTCTGCGGTCGCTTGCGCGCTGGCTCAGCTCATCCAGCGATATGGATTCGTTCTTCATGGCTCACGGGGGTCTAGGCCCCAATGGGGGCATGTCGAACGTCGTGTGTGTCGAACCGCAGCTGACGCATGTGTGGGATCCCGGGCTGTGGCTGCTGTTCCATATGGGAGGGTTGGCGATGTTGATGTTGTATTCATGACCGCGACTATAAAGGTTTTGAACTGTAACCACCGCAGGTTTGGCGGAAAATGTGGATAAGTGGACGACACGCCACCTATCCACAAACACTGAATCGGGTCTCGCGGACGAAAGCCATGGTTTGGGTGGCTGAAGATGACAATGCTCTGAAAGAGGGATGCAGGAAGGAGAGGAGAATAGAAGATGCAGGCGAGGGTGCCCGGGTGTCCTGAAAACCAACTCGCCGACTGATCTGGGTACCGCGCACTGCCGTAACCATGCGCACGGCATGTGGGTGGACTACCGCACTGTGCGAGCGGTGTTGCGGCCGCGCACGGTACTCATAGTGTGTAATACGCGTGGCAATTATGCAGACAGCCGGCATATTCACAGACTATGGTCGGCTTCGGGTGAATACTGCGTGGTGGGCGGCGTGCGGGTGACGACGCCCGCGCGTACCGCCGCCGTCTGCGCGAACAGCATACCGTTCATGCCGGCGATGGAAGTCATGTGCTGGGCGCTGCGCAACGGCACGAGCAGCACGGAGATCATCGCATGCGCCACGCGCGAAGGACTGCTGAATGCCCCCGCGCAGAGCGTGTTCCGCTTCGCCACGCCGTTCGCGGAAAACGGCGGTGAGGCGAGGGCGCTCGCCGCGATGATCCTGTGCTGGTTCGAGCCGCCCGCTCAGCAGGTGGAATTCACGGATCCGCAGACGGGCAAACGGTACCGCGTCGATTTTCTGTGGCGCACGCGCGATGGTCGGATTGTTGTGGTCGAGCTCGACGAGCTCGTGAAATACAGGGATCCGCAGATGATGGACGGCCGGTGTGATCGACGATGAACGCGAACGCAGCGAGGAGCTCAAGCGTGCGGGCGTGGACGTGATTGTGCGCATCCGGATGGACGATCTGCACGACTTGGAAGGTCTGAAGCAGCGGCTGGAGGGGGGCGGTGTGCCGCTGCGGCGCAGGTAGCTGCTGGCGGCCAGCCGGGTTTGCGTGCTGCGTTGGCGGGTTTGCGTTGTGCCTTGGTGCAGTATGCGCCGAAGCTGCACGGATAGGCAGGTAAATCCGTCGTGCGTTGGCGTCTACGGCACTGAAGCTACACGGAGGATGGGGTATGATGTGAAGCACTAGTTCGGCATGCATCGATATGTCGATCTACTCGTTTATCTTGGGGCTCCCGTGGCAATACGGGAGCCCCAAGAGGCTTTGGGGCTCTGAAAGGTTTTGGGTAGTAGGGATTTCGCCCTGATCTGGTGGAGGAGCCGTAGAGGTTTCTTGCAGAGGCTATAAAGGCGGTGGAACTGCAGGCGGCTGGCCGCTACAGTGCAATACGGAGACAACAGCCAAGGGGAGGACCCCCCTAGCAGCCCCCTGGCGGAGAATTATGCGAGGCGCACGGCAATAGGCACACATTGCCGCCGACTCGTTCTCCAGGAAACAGCGCTTGCGCCAATGACGGCGCAGGCGCTGTTCCATATCTCCTCGGCGGCTTTTGATCGAGTCAATGAAGCTCCTGCAAGTACGGTGCGCACATGGGCAGGATGAATACGTATTCAAATATAGGCTGCCGGTTGGGTTCGCTCGCGCGACTGCTGTGGCATGAGAAACTGGGCGCGGTTCCAGTGACGCAACTGTGGAGAGTTGGCGGGAATCTGCACGTGGCTATGGCATTAGGGGGCCAACGGGCACGGGGTGGATTGTGAAATCTTGGTGAGGAATGAGGGGAACCGTTGCCATCCTTTTGATTGGTGTGATGTAATTGGTCCTTGCGCTTTGGTGTGTTTTCCAGCGTGCCAAAGCCTTTCGGCGAAACGCCGATGCAAACGTTTGAGCAGTGTGTCTTAAGCGATTCAGCACCTGCGGGATGCGTGCATTTTATTCAGCTTCGGGTAAAATGCAGTACATATGCAAAAACGACGGTGTTGCTAATCGGTTAGAGGAGGGATGTGACTGCGAAGGATTGCAGCCGGAATCACCGCGGCATCCAGCCGAGCGCAATGCCATGAGAACTTTAGAGAAGCGTCTCGATCTGCCCTGATCGGGAGAACAGAGCAAAAGGGGAAGAACCTATGAGGATGAAACATGGGAGCGACCGCGGGCCGACCATATCGGTGAAGCCCCGCTTGCTCGCTGCGTTCACGGCGGTAGCGATGATGTTCGCCACCGCCGTTCCGTCGTTGCTGCCGAGGACGGCGGTGGCGGATGGTCCTGTAGATCTGGGGCCGACGGACTCGGGATTCTACAAGCCTGGAGACATCCACCTCGGTGATGATATGGACAGGTTGGACGAGGATCACGGTGTCGCGACGTGGGTTGGTCGCGACATGTATATCGGCGGCCGTCCTGCGGGTAGCGATCTCGTCTTGAATGGTAATAAATCAGGTGATGCAGATGGTCGAGGCTTCTACAACTATACAAACGCGCCAACGGGATCCTATGCGGCCGAGGCTGAAGGCCTGACGATCGTCAAAGGCAAGCTTGCTATCAACCAGATCAAGGACAGTTGGTCGACAAGCGTCTGGAACACTAAGGGGGATCGCACTCATTTCTCGGGTGGCCAAGGGTTCCGTTTCGGCATCGCTGGCTTCGGTGCTCAGTTCCGCCCACCGTCTGGCAGTACTGCGCTTGTCGTCGCCGGTGAGGGGTCCAATATCTCCTCCATGACAACCGGAGGCAAGACCGGCAATGTCGGTGCGTGGAACCACAACGGCTGGATTGGTGTGACTTCTATATGGGGGCCAGCGCAGAAACCTCCAACAGATGTCAATACGTGGACGCCCGTTTCCGGCGAAGCCAGCTACAAGGCCCGACTCACTGGCAATGCGACATATTCCCAGGCGTATGTGGATGGGTATAACCCAAAAATCGGCAATTTCCCTGGTACTTCCAAGAAGGGTGACCGTGACTCGATCGGCGGCAATCAGGGTGCATGGGCTGGCGACGATCTTGTCACTTGGAATGCTCCGAATCCATTGAACGTGAACGGCACTGACCGTTCCGGGTATACGGAAAAGATCAAGTCCGATTCGACCACGTTACAGGGTCTTGAGTCCACTGGCAAGGTGACCGTGGGCACGGCGCCCGCTGAATCGGCCACGTATTACCGGTACAGTTACAACAATAATGGAATAAGCTACTCATTCGACTGGCCCAACCAAGGGCAGGCGAGCGAGAAGCTGATCACGTTTAAAGGTGATGGAACCTCCAATCTGCAGGTGTTCAATATCAAGAACACTGATCTGACCAATGGCAACCAAGCCGGCATCGACTTCAAGTTCACCGATATCCCTGAGGGTGCATCCATCGTCATCAATGTGACTGGCGGCGACGTGCAGTTCAACACCGGTTGGCGCTTCTGGTGGGGTGACAAGCAGATTGGTAACGGCTATTATCTGAAGGGCGATGCCGATGTTCAGAAAGCTTACGTTGATGCTGCCCGCTCCATCATGTGGAACTTCGCTGACGCCAATCTGGTGACCATCAATGGTGGCCAGTATTACGCCGGTACAGGTGGCGGCGCCGGTAAGGATGATGGCGACAAGCCACAGGACTGGGGATACCTTGCGTGTGGTACAGGTCAGGAATCCAACTTCAACAAGGGTTGCGCGGGCGATGACCCAGCGGCGGCCATGCTCGGCAGCATCATGGTGCCCAACGGCAGCTTCGATAGCCACGTCACGACGAACGGTCGTGTATGGGTCGGCGAAGACTTCATGATGAACAATCCGAAAACAGCCGCCTATTTCAACAAGATTGAAGGCGTGACCTCATCCGTCCTCGATATGGATCAGGAACGTCACAACCTTCCGTGGAGTGGTTCGGTCACGGCTTCCGCGTCGATGATCCAGTGGCAGAAGTCCGACGGTTCGACCCTTATTCCAGGCAGTAGCTGGAAGCTGTACCGTACCCTTGATGATGCACAAAAGCAGCAGAATCCCATCACCACTGTGACCGATAACGGTACGGGCGATTGGAATCCGACAGGGGGCATTATCTCGGTGACGAGTCTTGTGCCGAACAAGAACTACTACATCCGTGAAAATGGCCATATGCAGGGCTATGAGCCGAACAATAATATCTACCTTATTCAGACCACTAATACCGGCGATACATTGAATACGACGATTGCAAAGGTTTGGAATGAAAAAGGTGGTAATATTACCGGCACTGCCGATGCTGCCTTGACAACGGGTGGTGCAATCATCAACACCCCTGAGGATCAGGGAACGAACATCGAATGGGGCAAGTATGCTGCTGGAGACACTGCGCATACCCCTCTGCCGGGTTCATCTTGGGACTTCTCCTCTGATGGTGGCACAACCTGGACGGAAATTACCGACGTTACTGACTCAGTCACAGGCATTGTGATCAAGAATGCGCAAGGCGCTGATGTCACCAATACAAATATCGGTACGGTTCAGACGCCGAGCACGTTGAAGTTCACTGCATCCGTGACGCCAACCGGAGCGCCAAGAGGTATCATATGGACGTCCAGCAATGCTGCGATGGCTGTCGTCGAGCCGGACGGTACAGTCAATGTGCGTGACGGTGATGGAAGCACTGTAGTCACACTGACTGCGACCTCCACTTCGGATCCGACAATCAAGGCTACAGTGAGCTTTACCCCGAGTTTGCCGGATGTGAGCAGCATTGAGATCTTCAAGGCTGGTGAGACGCAGCTGGTTACTGAGCTCTCCATGAATGTCGGAAATGAAGTGAAGCTTGAAGCCGACGTGCAGCCTCAGGGTATTGCGGCGTCTTGGACCGCCAGCAACTCGAATGTGACGCTCACGACCAACAGTGACGGAACTGTCACCGTTACAGGTGTTGCAACGGGAACGTCGGTTGTGACCGCAAAAGCGGGCACCAAGCAGGCTCAGGTTACTGTGACCGTTCAGGAAGACCAGACGCGGACCGCGGTCTATATTCTGTGGTCTGGAGTGGATTCGGTCACCTTCAAGGTGGATGGACAGGACCCCGCCATTCAGACGCAGAAAGTTGCTTCTTGTTCGGAGAACTGGTTCGTGGGCTATGTCTATAAGAACCGTCAGCAATTCACTATTGGCGACATCAAGTCGAATACCGGAGCACAGTATAATGTCACCTCTGGCACGCCCACCGTTAGTGCTGGGGAGCCTTCTTGGAAGATAGAGGGCGGGAAAGGTTCCCAAGGTGCCCCGTCCTGTGCGGCTCAGAGAGATGTTTCCAATCCCAACGGCCCGTCTGTATTTGCCGACGACGTGGTTGTTGCGGATGAGGCATCCGCTGCATCGGCGCTTCCTGAAGTTCATGCTGAAGGAGACTCGAACGCTGCACAATCATCCGCGCTGCAGGACGTTGATTCGAATCCCGGTCGATTCAAGCTCGAGAATCTTCCAAACGGTACGTACAAGCTTAAGGAGCATACTGCGCCGGATGGCTTCACGTTGAATACTCAGATGTATACCATCACCATTGCTGATGGGCAGAATGGTCAGAAAGTTGTCACTTGGGATCCCAACCATGTCGACGCCAATGGTGTGGCGTGGATTTCCGATAAGCCTACGCAGGTCTATTGGGAAAAGGTCGACAGTGACAACGACAATGCACCGTTGGCAGGTTCTGGCTGGACTATTGAGCAGAAGAGCATCGTTGAAGGTAAGGAGAAATGGGCCCCTATCAACGAAGTATTGGATTGCACCAAGGCCCCCTGCAATGCTTCGGTGACGTATAAGGATGAGGATCCCGCTCCGGGCAAGTTCCTTGTCAAGAAGCTGCCGGTCGGCGAGTACCGCATTTCCGAAACCACTGTTCCTGATGGATACGAAACTCCAAAGGATGCTAACGGGGACCCAGTGTATCATCCGTTTGAGATTACGCCGGATGGTGAAGAAACTGTGCTTGCTTCCCCCAAGCCTCTTGGCAACAAGCGTACAACTGGTACAGTCAACTGGAAGAAGGTTAGTTCCGAAGACAGCGCCGCGAGCAAGACGCCCTTGGCGGGATCTGAATGGCAACTCACCTATACCAGCTATGACAAGATCACGAACAGCGACGACACGACAACACCTAAGGAGACGATTATCTGCCAATTGACGGATACTGGCTCTTCCTGCACGGTGAATGGCGAGTCCAAGAACGTTGCATGGGCGGTAGACCAGGATTCCGACAATGGAGAGTTCTCCTATGCGAAACTGCCATGGGGTGATTATGTGATTGTTGAGACGAAGGCTCCTGATGGGTACAATCTCGACACCACAGAACATAGGTTCACGATTGGGCTCGGCTCTACTGAGGAGAACAAGTTCGAAGTGAGCTTGGGTGATATCGAGAACACGCCTGGCGTGGTTCTGCCGGCCACGGGTGGCGAAGGCAACACGCTGATTGTGCTGTTCGGGTTTGCGCTCATAGCGATATCAATGGTAGGCTGTGGCGTAGCGATGCGGAAACGCATTTAAACAAAACAGTCAATGATGAACAATTAAATCTGTGGGGCCGTTAATATCGGTTATCGCCAGAAACGGCCCCTCCCTTGCTTGAATCATTCGATTCCATGCTGGGGGGAAGTAAAAGGGTTTTATGAATCGCAAGGTTTATAAAATTTTCAAAACAATCGAAGGAGATAACATGAAGAAGGTTTGGAAGGGCGCAGCAGCTGCTATCGCGGCACTTTCGCTTGGCGTCACCGGCTTCGTTGGTGCGACCTCTGCTTATGCAGAGACTGTGACAACCGGTTCCATTACCATTACTGACGACGCAACGACTGCTCGCGATTACAATGCGTATCAGATCTTTGCGGGTGAATATGACACCACGACGGAGGCTCTCTCCAACGTTACGTGGGGTACGGGTATCACTGACGCTGGCAAGACTGCCCTGATTGCCGAAGTGCGTACGCAGGTGAATACGTACAACAATGGCAAGCCAGAAGCTGAGCAGATCAAGCTTTCGGCTACGCCGACCGCAGCTGATGTGGCCAAGGCAATTACTGACCTCGGTCTCGGGGATAACACTGCTGGCGCGAAAGCTCTTGCCAATGTCTTCAAGACCGGGGGTACACTGAGCGCTACTAAGACTCCGCTGACCAAGGAAAACAACACCTACAAGGCGCAAAATATTGCGACCGGTTACTACCTGATCGAGGATTCGACCAATCTTGGCAACAATAAGTACGAGGCAAAGACCTCCTTCCTGCTTCAGGTTGTCGGTAACGCCACCGCGAATCCGAAGCGTGAGGTTCCCTCCGTCTCCAAGGAAGTCGAGGATGAAGACAACGAGAATGGTGGCAATGAATGGGGTAACTCCGCTGATCACGAGATTGGCGAGACTTTCCGCTTCAAGCTGGAAGCCACCGTTCCCGCAAATGACGACCTCGCTGATTACAGCACCTATAAGATGGTGTTCAACGACTCGATGTCCGCTGGTCTGACTTGGGACAGCATCGACTCCGTCAAGATTACTACTACTGCGGGTGCGGATATTGCTACTGTGCCGGTGAAAAACGGTGCTACTGCAGGTTACGAACTTTCTGCCAATGCGCAGCAGGGCGCAGCCGCAACCGCTCCGAATACACTGGATTGGACGCTGACCCTTGCCAACGTCAAGTCCTTCATGTCTGATGCTCAGTTTGTCGCAGGCTTCAAGGTTACCGCCATTTACAATGCTAAGCTCAATGGTGACGCTTTTGTGAATGCCGCGAACGGTACAACCACCAACTTGAACAAGGTTAACCTGAGCTTCTCCAACAACCCGAACGTTGACACCGAAATGGGTAAGACCCCGGACAGCACCGTTTATGTCTTCACCTATAAGGTCAAGGCCTTGAAGACTCAGGGTGACGGCACGACAGCGCTTGAAGGTGCAGGCTTCACCATCTACAGGGGCACAAAGGCCGACGCCAACAAGATGTCCTTCGTCTGGAATGAAACCAAGAAGGCGTATGTTGTTGCTCCTGCGGGTACGACAGGTGCCGTGACCGAGGTCTTCTCTCAGGCGGATGGTAACTTCAGCTTCCAGGGTCTGGAAGAAGGCACCTACATCGTCTCGGAAACCACGACACCGGCAGGTTATAACACCGCTGCTGACACTACAGTCGTGATTGGCGCCACCCACGATAGTAACAACGTCGAATTTACTCAGGATACTACGACTAAGATCACCGTCATCAACACCCCGGGTTCCTCCCTCCCGGAGACCGGTGGCATGGGCACCACAGTGCTCTACGTTGCTGGCGCTGCGATCGTCCTGATCGCTGGCATCGGCCTCGCGGTTGCGCTCCGTCGCCGTCAGGCCTGAGTGACTCACTCCACTGAATCACTCCATTAAGGAAAGGTGACATGAGGAATCGTAACTCAGCCAATCTGCCTCCTCAGACTGACCGTAGTACCGATTCCTCCACCTTTACGCCGCCCGCCGGCTTCGCACAGGAATCGACGGGCGGCAGCCTTATGGAGGAACAGGCAACAACCAACACAAAACAGAAGAAAAAGGGCGGCGCGGGGCTCAACATCATGATTGTGCTCTTCGCCCTCGTGCTCCTCGGAGGCATCGGCCTGATCGCCTACCCCACGTTCGCCAACTGGTGGAACAGCATGCACGCCTCGCGCGCAGTCGCCGGGTATGTGGAACAGGTCAACGACATGAGCGGGGAACAGAAGAAGGAACTTCTGGACCAGGCACATGCCTACAACCAAAAACTCAACACGTTGCCAGACCGTTGGCATTTGACCGACGAGCAGATGGACGAATACAACAAGACGCTCGACATCACCGGCACCGGAATCATGGGGTACATCACGATTCCCAAACTGGAAGTGCGCTTGCCCGTCTACCATGGCACCGAAGACACCGTGCTGCAGATAGCCGGCGGTCACCTGGCCGGATCATCACTGCCGGTCGGTGGCACAGGCACGCACACCGCCGTCTCCGGGCACACCGGACTGCCGTCGGCGAAACTGTTCACCGGCCTCGACAGCCTCAAAGAAGGCGACACGTTTGCGCTCCACGTACTTGACGACACCTACACGTACCAAGTGGATCAGATACGCACCGTGCTGCCGAACGAAATGCGCGATCTGGACTTCGACCAGAACCAGGATTACGCAACACTGATCACGTGCACGCCCTACGGCGTCAACTCGCACCGACTGCTCGTGCGCGGGCATCGCATCCCGACTCCAGTCGAGGCGGACGAGACGCAGTACGACAAGGCGGACACGAACCGAACGCTCGTCATTGCGGGCATAGCCCTCGCAATCGTGCTGTTCATCCTGTGGATCATCTGGCTCATCGTGCGCCGCAGCCGCAAGCGCGGGCGCAACGCAGTGAGCGGCACGCAGGCCAAACATGCGGGGCGCTGAACCCAACCGCATGAGAAACGCTTATAATAACAACCGAGAAGAAGAACACCTCACCAAACCAAGGGGGGACAACATGGGACGGCTTACAGTCGCAAAGCGGATTGCGCCGGCGATACTGTGCGCGGGGGCAATGCTTGCGAGCCTTGCCGTAGGAGTGCCGAGCGTCTACGCAGAAGACACCAATACGGAGGAGGGCCGCACCGACCTCACGTCAAGCGTTGTCGCCGGCAGTGGTGAGGGCACCATCAACGTCACGTACGCGCACGACGAGACGGCGCTCGAGGGCGTGGTCTTCCACGTCTACAACGTGGCCAAGTGGGCAAGCGAAGGCGGGTATGAGCCAATCGGCGACTTCGCAGACACCGAGCAATACCCGGTGAACTGGGACGTGCTCAACGCCGACCCGCAGACGTTCCGTGACATGGCGAACACGCTCGCAGGATACATCGAGGTCAATGGCACCGAGCCGGCGGCCAGCGCCGTGACCGACGCGGATGGCGCGGTCTCGTTCACCAACGTGGGCGATGGCATGTTCCTCGTGACCGCGGACCGCTTTGTGGAGAAGACGCTCGAATGCAAGAGCTCGGCGATGCTTGTGGCACTGCCGAACGTGCATGTGGAAGACGGCACGAACCAGCGCGTGGCGAACATCGAGCCGAAGAGCGACTGCGTGGTGCCTGAAGTCAAGACCGAGACACTCAACGTGAAGAAGGTCTGGAAAGACGCGGGCAACACCGACCGCCCGCAGTCCATCACCGTGGAACTGCTCAAGAACGGTAAGGCACAGGAGACCGTTGAGCTCTCCGACGCCAACAACTGGCAGCACTCGTGGGCGGGGCTGGAATCCGGCAACGACTGGAAGGTCGTGGAGAAGAACGTGCCGGCCGGCTACACCACCATCTCCGAGTACGACATGACGGCGGAAGACGAAGCCAGCGTCACGATCACCAACACGAAGCCGGCGCCGCCGGTCACGCCGCAGAAGCCGCCGGCGCAGACCGGTGCGGACATCGCGCTCGTGGTTGTTGTGGCGGGCGCCGCGTTCATCCTGGGCCTGCTGCTGATCATCAAGACGCGCAAGAAGGAAGCGTGAGCTGTGTAGCGCGCTGAGTGTTCGGCGCGCGACGGGGAAGCCACCTTACGGGGTGGCCTCCCTTTTTGCTGCCGTGTTTGTACAGCGAATTTGCGCGGTGTATTGCAGTTGCGTAGAGAGTGTGGAGATGTGCGCAATGCTGAGCGCATTGCCGTATGCGCAGATAAAATACAAACCGTGTGGTCATTGTATTGCATGTCAAACACCATCATGAATTCCATGGTGGTTTGAATTCTTCCCCTCAGCGGGGCGCACTTCGAGTAGAGAGTGCGCCCCGTTTTTTCTTTGCAGCGGCCCTGTGTGCGTGTACGCCGGAGTCATCTTATTCGCGTGAGGTAGGCGCGGAGCCTTCGGCGTGTCGTAGATGAATGTGCCGAATCGCGGTTATCCCCCCCCTATTATGTGGGAGTCTCGGGTGGGTTCTAGTGGTTGTTGCAACATGTCGTTGTGATTGTTTGCTTTATTGAGCGTATTGCATGGTGTTGAACAGCTCGATGATTCTTTCGGCGGGTTTGGCCCAGTCGAGGGTTTTTCTCGGCCTGTCGTTGAGTTCGTCGGCGACGGCGTCGAGGTAGTCCTGGCTGTATCCGGAAAGGTCTGTGCCCTTGGGGAAGTATTGGCGCAGCAGGCCGTTGGTGTTCTCGTTGGTGCCGCGCTGCCATGGGCTGCGCGGGTCGCAGAAGTAGACCTGCATGTCCAGTGCGGCGGTGATCCTGCGGTGCAGGGCGAGCTCGGCGCCCTGGTCCCAGGTCAGCGAGTTGAGCAACGGCCTTGGCAGCCGTCCCATCTTGTCGATGATGGCCTGCTGCACGTGTTCGGCGTCGTGGCCGTCGGGCAGGGCAAGCAGGATCGTGTAGCGGGTTGCGCGTTCCACGAGCGTGCCGATGGCGCTCCTGTTGGCGGTCCCGCAGATCAGGTCGCCCTCCCAATGGCCCGGGACCGCCCGGTCGGCGACGTCGGCGGGCCGTTCGCTGATCACGACCATCGGCTCGCGGAAGCGCGGCCGGCGGCACTGACCGTCGTTTCTGGGCCGTCTGGCCGCGCGTCCCTTGCGTAGCGCCTTGGCGAGGTCCTTGCGCAGCTCGCCCCTGCCTTGCACGTAGATGGCCTGGTAGATGGCTTCGTGACATGCTCTCATGGCCTCATTATCAGGGAAGTCGAGGAGCATGCGCCGGCTGATCTGCTCGGGGCTCCAGTGGCGTCTGAGCCCTGCGGTCACGTAGTCGTAGAGCGCGGTGCCGGGTCGGATCTTGCGTTCCTTGGGCCGCGGCCTTCTCGACCGGGCGATCTGGTGGGCGCGCCGGGGCCGGTAGACGCTGTCACGCGGGTGGGCGTTTCGCCGAAGCTCGCGGCTGATGGTCGAGGGGCTTCGCCCCAGCCTGCGTGCGATGGCGCGCACGCCCTCGACGGCCTGCACCAGGTCGGCGATCTCGATGCGCTCGTCCTCGCTCAGATGGCGCCGCGTGCCCGCCTGCCTGTCTCGTTCTGGTCCCATGCGGCCAGCGTACCAATCAACCAGTGGCCCCTCGTTACGCCCGGTCGAACGGGTGCGCCCGTTGCGCCACACCTTGCCCGCGCGCTTGGAGACGCCGACCGCGTGCGCGGCCTGCGTGAAGTTCATGCCCGCCTTCAGCAGCTCCGCATAGCGGGCTCGCCTTGCGGCCTGCATGTCACGCAGCCGTTCGTACACGACCCCCTCGAACTCGTAGCACATCGCCGCAACCTCCGATTCCTCAAAGTGTTGCGACGACCACTAGAACTCGCCTCGCACATAATACGGGGGTAAAATGTGGTCGTCTCGCACATAACCGGGGAGATAACCGAACTGGCTGGCGGTGGTCGGTCGGCGCGCGGTTGCGGCGTGTCTTCGGCGTGTTGCGAAAGTACATGGTGCTGTGTATATTTGATTGCTGGTGTCTGGCCGCGAGGCTCGAACGTGCCGGGCAGTAAGCTTTCCAAGTGAATAAAGGAACTGATATGTACGCGATTGTCAAGGCCGGCGGCCATCAGGAAAAGGTCGAGGTCGGCGATACCATCCTCGTGAATCGTCTTGCAGCCAAGAAGGGTGAGACCGTGGAATTCCCGGTCGCGCTCGTTGTCGACGGCTCCAAGGTCACCATTGCCGCGGCTGATCTGGCAAAGATCTCCGTCAAGGGCGAAGTTGTGGACGACGAGGCCAAGGGACCGAAGATCCGCATCCAGAAGTTCAAGAACAAGACCGGCGTTGCTCGTCGTAAGGGCCATCGCCAGAAGCTGAGCATCGTCAAGATCACTGAGATCGCCTGATTTCAGCTAGTATTGACGGCAGACTTCAGCTAACCGAAAGGAACGAGAAATGGCACATAAGAAGGGCGCTTCCAGCTCGCGCAACGGTCGCGATTCGAATCCCCAGTACCTCGGTGTGAAGAAGTTCGGCGGCGAAGCCGTTGTGGCTGGCAACATTCTGGTTCGTCAGCGTGGCACCAACTTCCACCCGGGTCAGAACGTCGGCATCGGCAAGGACCACACGCTGTTCGCACTCGCGGACGGCCAGGTCAAGTTCGCTGTGCGCCGCGACCGCAAGGTCGTCGACGTCGTCACTGAGTGATTGCACTGATCGCGTAAGCGCAGTACATACTTTTCGGAAGGCCCCCGCCGTTCGGTGGGGGCCTTCCTGCGTTTTGCTTGGAGCGGCTGGGCGGCGGTTATTGGGTGGCTGCTTGTGGGGTTGGCTATGGGAATGCCCTCTTTGGTAACTGCTCGCATGCAATGGGGCGATTTCCATAGCTTCTGTATGTTGCGATGAGCTAACATGCTATAATCTGTTAGGTATTGCTAACACCTTTTTGATGTTATGTAAAACTAACATCGTAAATGGTTGACGAGGAGCGCGCGCATTGGCGTATACAAGCACAATCTGGTCCAAGAGTCAGCTTGCTGTGGCGGTTCGTGATGCCCGTATTGCGCGTGGCCTGACACAGGCTGAACTGGCTCAGCGGGTTGGTGTTTCCAGACCGTGGATTAGCCGATTCGAAAGCGGGCACGTGGAGAATGCTGGGTTTGAGCGCATCATGAAGCTTTTCGAAGTGTTGGATATGCGGATGGAGGTTTCGTATGAGACGAACAAATCCGCAACTCAGTCTCAGGGTGATGATTCGGTGTCCGTAGACAATGCGGGAAGCGCTGTAGCCATGCGGAGGGTGGACCGTGCCGAAACAAGTCGCTCTGCTGTTTCCGGAGGTTCTCCTTCTACGGGCGTGGAATCGTTGATGAAGGTGCCGGGAATTGGCAATGCTCAATGGGAGGAAATGCGCAAGCGCGTGAATCAATGGGCGCAGGCTCAATTCACCGATGGCACGCTGGGCGCTTCGATGGCACGCCTTGCGGAGAGCCTGAAGCTTGCCGTCGCTCAGCATGATGAAGTCCTGTCCGAAGCGGTGAAGCAAACAGCGCAAGTGACGATTTCGGCAGTGGCGAAGGATTCTGAGTCTCAGCGAGCATCCAACGATGACCAAAACGGCAGTCGGTGATGAGAAGGGAAGACGTGAAGGAACTACACGTCCTGCTCGATGGACGACATATCGGAGTGCTCGCAGAAGACGACCGTGGCCGACACATGCTTCAATATGATGCGGATATGGGGCGTGGCATGGCACTTTCGCTCTCGATGCCGGTGCGTGGCGAGGCATGGTCGGGCCGGCCCGTGGAAGCTTATATCGATGGGTTGTTGCCGGATTCCATGGACGTGCGTACGCGAATCGGAAACTTGTATGGAGTGAGCCCACGTAATCCGTTCGCACTGTTGTCTGTAGTTGGCATGGATTGCGGTGGAGCAGTGCAATTCATCACGGAAGAGCAGCTTACGGCACTGCCATTGCCTGAAGTATGGGAGCCCATCGATGTGCAGGAAATCGGCGAACGGTTGAACGGGACAGGTGGGGCGGGCGCCCATGCGTGGCAGATGAACGGGGAGCGGTGGTCATTGAACGGCTCGCAGGAGAAGATTGCGCTCGCATATGCCGACGGTCGGGATCAATGGTATGAGGCGCGAGATGCGGCCGCGACTACGCACATAATCAAGCCAGGCATCTCGCGATTGCAGGGTCAGGCTTTCAATGAGTATCTCTGTATGCGCGCAGTCGATCGATTGGGTCTGCCGGCGTCGGTCTCGTCATACATGGATTTTGGTGGTGTGAACGCCGTCGTCAGTCGCCGTTGGGATCGTGATGTTGTGGAAGAGCCCATAGGGAATCATCGACCGCTGAAAGTGCATCGAATTCATCAAGAGGATCTATGCCAAGCGATGGGAATCATGAGTGCCGATAAATATCAAAGTGACGGTGGCCCGGGCGCGGTGAGCATAGTGAAGTTCATGCGCGACAATGGATGCGCGGAGTCGAGTGTGGATTTGTTCTATTCGGCGCTGATAGTGAATTACCTGTTGTGTGGGACTGATGCGCATGCCAAGAATTATGCGATGCTGGAACGGGAAGATCGGCGGCCCACGTTGGCTCCGCTCTATGACGTAGCGTCGATGTATCCGTATGAGGGCTATATTCATGGTGCCAGAAAACTGAAGATGGCGATGAAGATCGGGGATGAGTATCGTTGGTGTTTCGCTGACTTGCGGGCATGGCGAAAACTCGCTCAACTCTGTGGGGACAGTGGTGATGAAGATCGGATTGTCGGCGGTCTCCGTGATTATGCGCACAGATTGCCGCAGGTGTTTGCTGAAGTGGCCGGTGAAGAAGTGTTTACAGTGCTTCTTACCTACGGTCCCGATGATGCCGCTGCCATCGAACGAATGCAGGTGATTCAGGCGATACAAGCCGGCTTGGATGCAAAGTGTGCAGAAGTGCGAAGCTGGTTCGACGCGAATTGATGCGAAAGTGCCGTTGCGGCGGCAGTTTGGGGTGGGTGGATAGAGGCGGTTGGATAGAATGGTCGGTTATGAGTGACTTTGTAGATCGAGTGACAGTGCATGTGAAGGGCGGAGACGGCGGCAATGGCTCCGCCGGCATCCGCAGGGAGAAGTACAAGCCGTTGGCCGGACCGAACGGCGGCAATGGAGGCAAAGGCGGATCGGTGATTTTCGTGGCTGACCCGAACGCGAATTCGCTGCTGGATTATCGTTTCATGCCGCACCGTTCCGCCGGCAACGGCACGATGGGCCTGGGCGACACGAAAGACGGTTCGCAAGGCGACGACCTGCGCTTGCCCGTGCCAATCGGCACCGTGGTGTTCACCGCGCGCGGAGCCGAAGGTCAGCCGAAGCGCCCCGGCGAGGTCCTTGCCGACCTTCGCCATGCGGGCGACGAATTCGTCGCGGCCGCGGGCGGCGCGGGCGGCCTGGGCAACGCCGCGCTCGCGAACCGCACACGCCGCGCGCCCGGTTTTGCGCTGCTGGGCGAACCGGGCGAGGAACGCGATGTGATCCTCGAGCTCAAGTCGATCGCCGACGTGGCGCTCGTCGGCTTCCCGTCGGCGGGCAAATCAAGCCTAATCGCCGCGATGAGCGCCGCCAAGCCGAAGATCGCCGACTACCCGTTCACCACGCTCGTGCCGAATCTGGGCGTGGTGCAGGCCGGCGACATGCGCTATACGATCGCCGACGTGCCGGGCCTGATCCCGGGCGCCTCGCAGGGCAAAGGCCTCGGCCTGCAGTTCCTGCGTCACATCGAGCGCACCGAGATCATCGCGCACGTGATCGATTGCGCCACGCTCGAACCGGGCCGCGACCCGCTGAGCGACTATTACGCGCTCGAACAGGAACTCGGTGAATACGCGAATGACCTTGAGCTTCCGCTCGGCGCGATCCCGATCCCCGAACGCCCGCGCATCATCATCCTCAACAAGGTCGATATGCCCGAGGCGAAGGAGCTCGCCGAGTTCGTCAAGCCGGAGTTCGAAAAGCTCGACCTGCCGGTGTACATCGTCTCCACCGCGTCGCACGAAGGGCTCAAGGAACTCAACTTCGCGCTCGCGAACCTCGTCACGCAGATGCGTGCGGACATCGCCACGCGCGAAGAGACCGTGGAAGAGGAGCGCGTCGTCATCAATCCGCTCAGCGAGCCGGGCCAGCGCCGCCGCAACGGACGCAATGCCGGCGTGCAGGAGTTCGAGATCGAGCGCGAAGAGGACCGCAACGGCAACTACTGGTTCACGGTGACGGGCACGAAGCCCGAGCGGTGGGTCGTGCAGACGAACTTCGACAATGACGAGGCCGTGGGCTATCTGGCCGACCGACTGGCCAAGCTGGGCGTCGAAGACGCGCTGCGCAAGAACGGCGCGCGCCCGGGCGACGAAGTGCGCATCGGGCGTGGCGCGCGGGCGGTCGCGTTCGACTGGGATCCGACAATCGCCGCCGGCGCGGAGAACCTCGACGGCACGCAGCTCGGCTCGCGCGGCCGCGACTTGCGCCTCGAAGCGGAGGATTCGCGTGGCCGCCGGCGTACCAACACCGAGCGCCGCCGCCAGTACCACGAGATGATGGACGCCCGCGCCGCCGTGCGGGCCGCCATGCAGGCGGAGCGCGAGGCCGGCCACTGGGCCGACCCTGCGGTGGACGACGACAGGCACGACGAGACGTCGCTCTTCGGCCGTGGCGACCCCGAGGAGTACGAGTCGGAGGAGTGACCCTCCGCTACGGGTAGTCTCTCTGGGGAACGAAGGAGCTGAACGCAATGGAACAATCCACGCCGAAGACGCAGGAAGCGGTGCGTCGGGCGGTGGCCGCCGCGCACACCGTGGTGGTGAAGGTCGGGTCGAGCTCGCTCACTCAGCCGTCGGGGCACCTGGACGTGGACAAACTCACCGCGCTCGTCGGTGCGATCGCCCAAGTGCACATGCTCGGCGGCAACATCGTGCTCGTCTCGTCGGGCGCGATCGCCGCCGGCTTCGGCCCGCTTGGGTTCAGCTCGCGGCCGACCGACGTGGCGACCCAGCAGGCGGCCGCCTCGGTGGGGCAGGGGCTGCTCATGGCACAGTACGAGGCCGCGTTCGGCCGGTACGGCATCCGCGTGGGGCAGCTACTGATCACCGCGGAAGACACGATGCAGCCGCGCCAATACCGCAACGCGCGCCGCACGATGGCCACGATGCTCGAGCTGGGCGTCGTGCCGATCGTCAACGAGAACGACGCGCTCGCCAGCAACGAAATCCGTTTTGGCGACAACGACCGCCTCTCCGCGCTCATCGCGAACATGGTACGCGCCGACGCACTCGTGCTGCTGACCGACGTCGACGCGCTGTACACGGCGCCGCCGAGCGAGCCCGGGTCACGCCGCGTGCCGTTCGTGCCGAACGTGACCCAGCTGATTGACGAGATCCGCGTGGGAGGATCCGGTTCGGGAGTGGGCACCGGCGGCATGGTCACGAAACTCGAGGCGGCGCGCATGGCCGCCGTCTCGGGCATCCCCGCCGTCATGACGAGCGCGGCGAACGCGGGGCCCGCACTGATGGGCGACTCCGTGGGCACCGCGTTCGCGCCGGTGCGCCAGCGCGGGTCGGCGCGCCGCCTGTGGATCAAATTCGCCTCGCACCCGCAGGGCACGCTCGTGGCGGATTCCGGCGCCGCCTCCGCCGTGCGCGGAGGGCGCGCGAGCCTGCTCGCCGCCGGCGTGGTGGAGGTGCGCGGGCAGTTTGCCGCGGGCGATGCCGTGTGGATCGACGACGAGGCTGGCAATCACCTGGCGCGCGGGCTCGCCGGGTTCGACGCCGAGGAGATTCCGCATATGCTCGGCCGTACGAGCGCGCAGTTGCGGCGTCTGCTCGGGGAGGAATATGCGCATCCGCTCGTCCATCGAGACAACCTGGTGCTGATCTAGGCATGTTGTTGCGGTCCGGCAGTAGCATGAGAGCCATGACCAACACAGATTCCCTCCCCTTGTCTGACCGCATCAACCATGTGGCGCCGAGCGCCACACTCGCCGTGGATTCCAAGGCGAAAGCCATGAAGGCCGAAGGCATCGACGTCATCGGTTTCGGCGCCGGCGAACCGAACTTCGCCACGCCCGAGGCGATTGTGGCCGTGGCCGCCGAGGCCGTGGTCGATCCGCGCAACTACCGCTACACGCCCACTGCCGGCCTGCCCGAACTGCGCGAGGCAATCGCCGCGAAGACGCTGCGCGATTCGGCTTACGAAGTGGAGCCGGAGCAGGTCGTGGTGACGAACGGCGGCAAGCAGGCCGTCTACGAGACATTCCAACTGCTGCTCAACGATGACGACGAGGTCATCATCCCCACCCCGTACTGGACGAGCTACCCCGAGGCGGTCAAGCTCGCCGGCGGCAAGCCGGTTGAAGTGTTCTCCGGCGCCGAAGTGAACTTCGAGCCGAACGTCGCCGACCTCGAGGTCGCGCGCACCGAGCGCACGAAGGCGGTCATCGTCACCTCGCCGAACAATCCGACCGGCGCGGTCTGGAGCGAAGAGACGATCCGCGCAATCGGCGCATGGGCGATCGAGCACGGCATCTGGGTAATCAGCGACGAGATTTACGAGCATCTCACATACGACGGCGCGCACATCACGTACATCGGTGCGGCCGTGCCCGAAGTGCGCGAACAGCTGATTGTGCTCAACGGCGTGGCGAAGACCTACGCCATGCCGGGCTGGCGCGTCGGCTGGATGGTCGCGCCCGCGCGTGTGGCCAAGGCGGCGGCGAAACTGCAGGGGCACATGACGTCCAACGTGAACAACATCGCACAGCGCGCGGCGCTTGCGGCGGTATCTGGTCCGCTCGACGCGGTGGATCGCATGCGCGAGGCGTTCGACGCGCGCCGGCAGGCGATTGTCGCGGCGCTCAACCAGATCGAGGGTGTGCGCTGTCCCACGCCGAAGGGCGCGTTCTACGCGTTCCCGGATGTGCGCGGGCTGCTGAACCGCCCGATGGGCCCCAACGGGCAGGTGTTCGCAGACACGTCGGCGCTTGCGGCCGCGCTGCTCGACGAGGCGCATGTGGCGGCCGTGCCCGGCGAGGCGTTCGGCGCGCCCGGGTACTTGCGCTTCTCGTACGCGCTCGCCGACGACCAGCTCGCCGAGGGCATGCGCCGCTTTCAGGAGTGGGTCGCCGCGTCGCCCGCTGCGTGAGCAACCTCTACCTATACCTGACCTAGACGAAAGTCATGCTGTGCATCCGCACGCATGACTTTCGTCTAGGTGGGGAGAGGTTTGGCGTGTTGTGGGGGCTTGGGGATGACGTTCGTCGTAGGGGGGAGGGCGGCACGCGCGAAACATGTGCGACACGTGAAGATACACGCGGGGATTTGGCGAAGTCGGCAATTGCCGCTACTATATTCACTTGGCGGTTTTGCGAAGCCACCGGCAGGGTCCGAAAGGCGCCCGGGCGGCAGGCTGAGCATGATCTTCCTAGGGAAGTGGCGCAATTGGTAGCGCAACGGTCTCCAAAACCGTAGGTTGTGGGTTCGAGTCCCGCCTTCCCTGCAAAGACTATCGAGTAAGATCGAGTGAGCTTACCAAGCTATTCTGGAGGGATCATGGCTGCTAAGACAGATCATGGCGAGGAAGTCGTCAATCCGAACATCTTCATGCGCATCGGCTTGTTCTTTAAGCAGATCATCGACGAACTGCGCAAGGTCGTGACCCCCACCCGCAAGCAGCTGTTCTGGTGGTCGCTCGCGTCGTTCATCTTCGTGCTGCTGCTCATGGTGTTCGTTACCGCAATGGACTTTGGTCTGGGCAAGCTCGCACTGTTGATCTTCGGCTGATCCGCGCCGTTCGCTCCACCCGCTATACTCTGGCTGAAGGTAATATTCGTTCTGAATACATACAATCAAGCAAAGGTGAACGTGCATGAGTGACGAAGTGAATCTCGAGAACCTCGACCAGCTGCCCGACGCAGCTGACGACCAGTCGCAGGTAGACGTACAGGCTATGACGTTCAGTGCGCAGGAGCCCGCCGACGCCGCGCTGGCCGATGCACAGGGAGAGATTGACGCCGTCGCCGCCGCCTCGCCGAGCGAGGACATCGCCGAAGGCATGGCGTATGACTCGGTGGAAGCCGCTGATTCCACGTCCGCAGACGATGCGCGCGAAGCCGCGCAAGACAGCCTGCAGGACTCCATCGACGATTCGCCCGAAGGCGACCAAGCCGCGAAATCCGAAGGCACCGTCGATGCGGACGCCAACAACGACGGCCCGGCCGCCCAGGCCGATGAAGCCGAAGAGGAAGCCGCCGACGCCGGCGCGCTCGCCGTCAAGGAATTCTCCAAGAGCTTGCGCACGCTCGAGGGCAAGTGGTATGTGCTGCACACGTATTCCGGCTACGAGAAGCGCGTGAAGAGCAACATCGAATCCCGTGTGGCCAGCTTCGGCCTCGAAGACACGATCTTCCAGGTGGAAGTGCCGATGGAAGAGGTCGAGAAGCATACCGAAAAAGGCAAGACGGTCATCACGCGCGTGCGTGTGCCGGGCTATGTGCTGATTCGCATGTGGCCGGACGAGGACGCGCGCCGCATTGTGCGCGAGACCGAGGGCGTGACCGGCTTCGTCGGCCCGACCCGCGAGCCTGCGCCGCTGACCCGCAAAGAGGTCGTGGCGATGATGGCCCCGATGATCGCGTCCGAAGCGCTCAGGAAGGCCGGTGACAAGCCGGCCGCCGCCAAGAAGCGCGTCATGGAGGTCTCGTACGCCGTGGGCGATCAGGTCACGGTGACCGACGGCCCGTTCGCCACGATGTCCGCCGTCGTCTCCGATGTGGAGCCGACGACGCAGAAGCTCACCGTGCTCGTCTCGATCTTCGGCCGCGACACGCCGGTCGAGCTCGGCTTCGAGCAGGTCGAAAAGCTCGCCTGATTCTTTACGTGAAAACCGGCCGTGCACTACGGCCGGTTTTGTGTTGCGCGCGAGGCCCACAAGTCCCGCGCGCATGGCATACTGGAAAAGTTGTGTGCGTACGCGCGCGACAAATCATCAGTTGCGGAAGGTACGGGGAGGTCCCGTGCCGTTTGTACCGCTTCAGAGAAAGAAGAACCATATTATGGCTCCTAAGAAGAAAGTCTCGGCGCTGATCAAGCTCCAGATTGAGGCTGGCAAGGCCAACCCGGCCCCGCCGCTGGGCCCGGCTCTGGGTTCGCACGGCGTGAACATCATGGATTTCTGCAAGGCGTACAACGCCAAGACGCAGGACAAGATGGGCCAGATCATCCCTGTCGAGATCACCGTCTACGAAGACCGTTCCTTCGACTTCATCCTGAAGACCCCGCCGGCGGCTGCGCTGCTCAAGAAGGCCGCGGGCATCACCAAGGGCACCGACAACCCGCTGACCACCAAGGTCGGTTCGGTCACCAAGGATCAGGTCCGCGAGATCGCCGAAACCAAGATGGCTGACCTTTCCGCTCGTGACATCGACGCTGCCATGAAGATTATCGAGGGCACTGCGCGCTCGATGGGCATCACCGTGAACGACTGAGCTGAGAGGATAGGTAATCATCATGGCTAAGCACTCCAAGAAGTATCGTGAAGCGGCCGAGCGCATCGACCGTAACAACCTGTACACCCCGGAAGAGGCCATCGCTCTGCTCAAGAGCATGCCGGCCTACAACTTCGACCAGACCGTCGAAGCTGTGCTCCGTCTGAATGTGGATCCGCGCAAGGCCGACCAGCTTGTCCGCGGCTCCGTGAACCTGCCGAACGGCACCGGCAAGACCGCCAAGGTGCTCGTGTTCGCCCGTGGCCCGAAGGCCACGGAGGCCCTCGAGGCCGGCGCCGACATCGTCGGTGACGACGATCTGGTCGAGCAGGTCGCCAACGGCTTCCTCGACTTCGACTCCGTGGTCGCCACCCCGGACATGATGGGCAAGGTCGGCCGCCTGGGCCGTGTGCTCGGTCCGCGTGGCCTCATGCCGAACCCGAAGACCGGCACCGTGACCATGGACGTCACCAAGGCGATCAAGGACATCAAGGGCGGCAAGGTCGACTTCCGTGTCGACAAGAACGGCAACCTCAGCTTCCTCTTCGGCAAGCTGAGCTTCACCGCCGAAGCCCTCGATGAGAACTTCCGCGCTGTGGCCGACGAGATCAAGCGTCTCAAGCCGTCCACCGTGAAGGGCCGTTACATCACCAAGGCCACGATCAGCTCCACCATGCACCCGGGCATCCCGGTCGATCCGGCGTCGATCTGATCGAAGTCCTGATCTTCAGGAACTACAAGCAGCGCCCCGCACTCCGCGTGCGGGGCGCTGCTTGCATTTCGGACGGGCACCGTGTGCATGCCGAGACGCCCGTGCGCGCGGGGCCGAAAATGATGCCCCGCCGCTACACTGGGCAGCATGGAAGGTAGTGAGCAGGCGGATATCCTCGATCTTTTGGCGGGGCATACGGACGACACGACGATCATGCGGCTCACGTTTGAATGCCTGCTCGCGGGGCTCGACGACGACCGCGTGGTCTCGCTGCTCAACATCATCGGCTGGCGCGGGGATTTCAGCTGTTTCGCCATCGGCGGCGAACCGGCGGAATCGCTCGGCGCCACCGCCTCCGCGGTGAGTAAAGCCATTGCCGATCTGGGCGGCGAGGCCCCATTGATCGGCACGTACGGGCGGTACGTGCTCGTCTGCATGCGCGTGCAGTCGGCCGTCTCGCCGGAAGTCGCGTGCACGGCGGTGTCCGGCGCGTTCTCTGCGGCGCCGCTCTACCTGAGCCCCGTGCGCACCGGCGCGCAAGGGGCGAGCCACGCCTTGCACGAAACGCTGTTTTCGTTGCAGGCGGCGCCCTCGCTGCAGCATGCGCCACGTCCGCTGCGGGCGGACGACCTGCTGCCCGAGCGCGCGCTGCTCGGCGACGAGATCGCGCGCGAGGAGCTGTATTGCAACGTGTACCGCGTGCTGCACGGCGAGCACGCCGACGACCCGACGTTCCTGACCGTCTCCACGTTTTTACGCTACGGGGGATCATTGGAACTGACGGCGAAAGAGCTCAACATCCACCCCAACACCGTGCGCTACCGGCTCAAGCGCGCCGCCGAGACGACCGGCTGGGACGCGACCGACCCGCGCGACGCGTTCGTGCTGAACACGGCGATCGCGATCGGCCGCATGCGCGACGCCTAGCGTTATGTGCGGGGCGAATCGTGCGCTGTGCCGCGCGCCGGGCCGTGCACCCAACTGCCGCCGCGGTTGTCGCGCGCGAACGTGATGCACAGGAATCCGAAGACGAACGCGATCGGCAGCATGTGGCGCTCGAAATTGTTCGCCGGCGCCGTGATCATGACGCCCATCAACAGCAGGAGCGGCATGTGCCAGCTCAGCGCGCGCCAACGGCGCAGCGCGAGCTCGGCGGCGCCGATGAGCAACGTGAGCGTGACGTAGAAATTGCCGTGCGTGACCCAGCCGAGCACCGGAATCCGGCTCCACTGGCGCACCACATGCGCCACGCCGCCGCGCCAGTCGTGATTGTAGTGTTTGATCCATGTGTTGGACTGCTGCACGTAATCGTTGTCCACGTAATAGCTCATCGGCACGTATGGCGGGTCGAACACGTCGAAATAGCCGTATGATTTCGCGAACAGCGCGTCGAACGCGGTCTGCGGGTCGGCGCGTACGATCTCGAGCCAGGCGGCGTTGAACTGCTTCATGTCTTCCGCCGTGACCGAACGCCAGCGGTAGCTCACCTTCTTCGACTGGATGCCCGACGATTTGACCGGGTCGGCGTCCTCACTGCGGTACGCCTGCGCCATCTGGTCGATGTTGAAGATCGGCGCGAGCTTTCTCGCCGCGCTTTCGGGAATCGCGCCCGGGTTGCGCTGCGCCACGCGAGCGATCATCTGCAGTTGCGCGCCGCGGCTTTCGATCGGGTCGCCGCCGATGATCGCGCCGGAGCCGATGAGCATCGCGATCGCGCCGTGCACAAGCACCGTCGGCAGGAGCAATGTGAGCAGATACAGGCGCCAGCGGCGGCGGTCGGCAAGCAGCGAGAGCACCACTTGGATCATGAGGATGTACCACGCGTATTTCGCGCTGACGAGCATGACGACGCACGAGACGACGAGTGCGGCGATGGTCACGGGGCGCGTGCGCTGCGGGCGTGCGGGGGCGTTGCGGTGGGTCATGTACAGCTCGTACATCAGGCCGAACCACCAGGTGAACGCGAACGCGAACAGCGGGGATTTGGTCAGCGAGATCGTGGAGAACGTGACGAGCGGGCAGCACAGGAACAGCAGCATCACGAGCGCGCGGGCGAGCGGGCCGGCGGGGGCGGGTGTGTGCGCGGTGAGCGTGTGGATGCGCGGGCCGCGTTCGGGGTGGGCGAAATCGATAGGGGTCGCGGTGCGCAGGCGTTCGGGGTGCGCGTAATCCGGGTGTGTGTGCGGGGCCGATGCTGTGCGCGGAATCCACGGCAGATTGAAGAAGCGATTGGCGGCGGAGGCGCAGCAGAAGCCGGCGAAGAGCCACTGCAGGGCGGCGAGCACCACAAAGCCGGCGTCGTTCGAACCGGTCAGGTAGCGGGAGAGCGCGGCGGAGGCGCCGTAGATCACGGTGAGCACAATGTTGTGCTGGTCGGTCAGGTACGTGGGGTCGGTGGACCACATGTAATGCGCGGTGGGGTAGATGTCCATCGGCACGAACGAGAAGAAGCCGATGTACGGCTGCTCAAGGCCGGTCCACTGATTCCATGCCCAGGCGAATTCGCGCGTCTGTGAGAGGATGTCGGCGCCGTACGCCACGAGCAGAGTCGTGGGGATCCACAGCCAGCCGATTGCGAGCACGAGCCAGATGCGGCGCCAGTTGCGGGTCGCACGCACTGTGAGGCGGCCGGCGGCGGCGAAGAAGCGCGCGGCGCGTGGCGGCAGGGCGATGGTCCGGCCGGCTAGGTGTGCGGCGGGAGCGGATGTGCGGTGGGCGGAATCGGATAGGTGTGCGGTGGAATCAGCTGCGCCTCCGAGGGAAGCGGTTGTGCGTGTGTCGGAGTCGGCTGCGCGGTGGGCGGAGCGGACGAGCAGCCACACGATGCCGAAGCACACCACGAACATGGCCACGAACGCCACGCCATTGGTCCAGCGGAATGCGGCGAGCCCGGCGTCGGCGCGCATGAGCGGGCCGATCGCCGTGCACCAGGCGATCCAGGCGCATGCCAGCGCCGCGATGAGCCAGCACAGTGCGGCCCCCACGCGTGCGAGTGCGGTGCGGGTGGGCGCGGGGGAGTGGCTCAGATGATCACGATCCATAGTCAGCGATTGTACATTTCGCCCAGAATGCCTCGCTGCGAGCCGCACACATCAATCGCCGATGGGGAGCACACCCACATCGCCGGTGCGGACGAGGCGCTCGGCGCCGTCGTCGTCGGTCATCGCGAGCGAGGCGTCGGCGTCGATCGCGCGCGCGATGCCACTGCCCGTCGTGCCATCCATATAGTGAACCAGGATCGGGCGGCCGAGCGTCCAGCATTCCTCGGTCACGCGTTTGCGCAGATTCTGCGCGTAGCCGTGCGGATTGAGCCCGAACTGCCACAGCCGGCCCTCGAGATTGCGCACGGTGCGTGCGGCAAGCAGGTCCATCACGCGCTCCGCCGGTGGGCGGCCGCCGTCGTCCGCCGGCTCGGTGATCAGGCGCCACGATGTGGCCGCGTCGATTGGCAGGTCCTCCTGCGGCACGGCGATGTTCAACCCCACGCCGAAAATCACCGCGACCGTGTTCGGGTCATCCGGCAGCGTGACCATCTGCGCGAGGATCCCGCCAAGCTTGCGCCCGTGGAACACGATGTCGTTGGGCCATTTGAGCTTGACGTCGTCTATGGAATTGTCGGCGTTCACCGGGTCGGGCACCCATTGCAGATTTGTCTCCTGCAGTGCCTCACGCAGCGCGTCGAGCACGGACAGCCCGGCGATCATCTGCAGCCAGCCGTTGAGTGTGGGGTCGTGCGCCACGCCAGCGCCCACCGCCGAGATGAACGACGCCGTGAACGACCCGCCCGGCGCGCTGAACCACGTATGGTCGAGACGGCCGCGGCCGGCGGTCTGTTCGCGCGCGGCGATGACCGTCATGCCGTTGCGGTCCCATTGGCCGCTTGTGATGAGCTGTTCGGCCGTGGCATTCGTGGAGCGCGCGGTCTTGAGCGACCACACGTGCGCCACCGCCCGTGTCTGCGGAAGGTCGTCATTGATCAGATTGCCGGCGCTCAGTTCGCCCGGCTGCTCGTTGCTACACATATAGTCGATTATTCCACGGGTTGCGGGGGTGCCTTGCAGAGGAACGTCATGTTGCGAGGCCATAGGAATGACTTTTGTCGAAGTGAGGAAGAGGAATGTCATATTTGGGAGTCGCCGAGATGACTTTCGTCGAGATAGGGAGAGAGGAAAGCCATGGTTGGAGGCTGTTAGGATGACGTTGCTCTGGGGGCGGGTGGATTCTCGGGATTCTTGCGGTATCTCGCTTACGAGAGTGCCTTAATTGTGGCGCATGCAGGTATTGGTGCTGTGAATTGTTGAAATTCCAGTGTGCCGCGCGGCCAATACTTCGAGGCTGTATGGTTAAGGCACTCTCGTAAGCGAGATACATCTAACCAAGCCTTTCTATGGCCATTCGCCACCCGGTCCCGTGCTTTACCGTGCGGTAACTAGCGGCGGAAGGTGGCGGCTACGGTTGCGGCCAGGGCGGCTTTGCACAGGTCGCCGGGCAGGAAGCCGGCTGAGGCGCTCGCAATCAGGCGCAGCGGCACACCCGTGACCGCCGTCTGCACAAGCAGGCCACACGCATAATGCAGCACGATGCAGCCAATCACCGCCGCCGCCCAATACGCCGCGAACCGCAGTGCCCAACGCATCGTCGCCCGCCATGCACGGGCGTAGCCGTACCATAAGTCCGCGCTGAAATCGGCGATTGCGGCTCGACATGCATGCGCGCAGGATGTGTCCATGTGATTGCGGTCTGCGATGGAACGGTACGACGCATGCGTCGTGACATCATCTGCCACGGCATGCACACCGCTGCTGCCGTGCCGCATGCCCCAACGCTCGCCCACACGTTGCACGGCGGCGGCGAGGGTGGCGGTCACGGCGATCGCGGGCACAAAGCCGAGGATGAAGCCGGCGCTCGGCCCCACAAGCGCAAGCGTGGACGCGCCGCCCGCGAACACCGGCAGGCCGCACGCGCCCATCGCCACATACATGACGACCGCAGCCACCGCCTGCCTGCGGCTCAACACCACGCCGGCCATCATCACCACGAGCGTCTGCAGCGTAATCGGCACCGGCGTTCCGGGAATCGGGATGCGACCCGCCGCCGTGGCCGCCCACAGCAGTCCCGCCGCCACAACCGCTGGCGCCCACTGCAGCACAAATGTCCGCATAGTGAGACGTGAGGGCACGGTAATTTCAGTGTTTTGCATATCTAATCCTTTCGTCAGGCATGCCGGGCCTGTGCGTACATGCCATGCCGCGATGAACATGCGGAAACGCACGTGGAAATCCAGCGCCGGCATCTGGCGCGCGACCGTGGCGAGCCCGCCGCACAACCCGCGGCATCAGTGGCAATCGGACATCCGCCGTGCGCCAGCGCATCCCGGCCGCCCGCCACACATCGCCCGCCACAACCCCGGGCCAATCCGCCCCAAGCTTACGTGCGCGCTTGCGGCGGCCGGTTTGTAGCCGTGAACAAAACCGGGGCGCGATCTTTGCGAAAAACAAAAAGCGCGCGCACGGCGGCCGCGGCAATCTAGGACGCATGCCTCAACACATCAGCAAACTGCTCGTCGCCAATCGCGGCGAGATTGCCCTGCGCGTGGTGCGCACCGCGCGCGAAATGGGCATCCCCACCGTGGTGGTGTACGCGGAGCAGGACCGCCACTGCCAGTACGTGCAGATAGCGGACGAAGCGTATCTGCTCTCGGGAGACACATACGCAGACACGTATCTCAACGAGGATCTGCTCATTTCCATTCTGGAACGAAGCGGCGCCGACGCCGTGCACCCCGGCTACGGCTTTCTTTCGGAGGTCGCGTCGTTCGCCACGCGCGTGATGGACGCCGGCGCAGTGTGGGTCGGCCCGTCGCCGCGCGCGCTCAAGGCGCTCGGCGACAAGATCAGCGCGCGCAATGTGGCCACCAAGGCGAAGGTGCCGCCGGTGCCGGGCATCTCGCATGCGGTGAGCGACATGCGCGTGCTGCTCGACTTCGCGCACACGCATGGCTATCCGCTCATGATGAAACGCACCGACGGCGGTGGCGGCCGCGGCATCACGCTCGTGCGCAACGACGACGAGCTGCGCGGGTTCTACCTGAACCACAACGCGGTGCAGGGTGGCGATCTGGCCGAGCACTTCGTGGAGCGGTTCATCGACCATGGCCGCCATGTGGAAACGCAGTGCGGGCGCGACACGCACGGCGAGTTCACCGTTTACTCCACGCGCGACTGCTCCGTGCAGCGGCGCAACCAGAAGCTCATCGAAGAGGCGCCCGCCCCGTTCCTGGACCCGGAGGTCGAAGAGCAGCTGCACGCTTACTCACGCCGCCTGTTCGAGGCGGTGCAGTACGTGGGGCTCGGCACGTGCGAGTTCATGGTGACCGACACGGGCAAGGCGTATTTCCTTGAAGTGAATCCGCGTCTGCAGGTGGAGCACACGGTGAGCGAAGAGGTCTGCGGACTCGATTTGGTGCGCGAACAGCTCACGATCGCCGCCGGCGGACACCTCACGCCCGCGCCCGCCCCGCGCGGCCACAGTTTCGAACTGCGCATCACGAGCGAGGACCCGAAGTCGAACCTCACGCCCAGCTCGGGCACGCTCGAGATGGTGCGCTGGCCGTCCGGCCCGGGCATCCGCGTGGATTCGGGTGTCGCGGAAGGCGACACGATCTCGCCGAAATTCGACTCGATGATGGGCAAGCTGATCGTGACCGCGCATGATCGCCCCGCGGCGGTCGCGCGTGTGCGCCGCGCGCTCGCCGAGCTCGAAATCGCCGGCGTGCCGACACCCGTGGAGCTCTACGCGCAGATCTTCGCCGACGGCGATTTCACCTGCGAGCATGGCACGCCGTTCGACGTGAGCACAAAATGGCTCGAACGCAAATACCTCAACCGCGAACCCGCGGCGGCGCGCGCTGGGCAGCCGGCGTCGGTCGCCGGCGCGGCGGCCGCCGAAGACACCGCGCGCACGGCGAGCGAACGCTTTGTGATCGAGGTGAACAACCGGCGCGTGGAGCTGACCGTGCCGCTCGACGTGGTGGCGAACCTGACCGGCGGCACCCACGCGCGCGCCGCCCAACTGCCCACACAGCCGTTGCGCGGGCAGGGCATGCACCATGTGGAGCGCAAGGAGGCGCGCGACGAGCGGCCCGGCGTCATCTCGGCGCCGATGCAGGCGATCGTGACGCGCATCACCGTGGCGCCCGGGCAGGCGGTGGCGAAGGGCGACCTGCTCGTGGTGCTCGAATCCATGAAGATGGAGAACTACGTGTATGCGCCGGCCGGCGGCACCGTCACCGAAATCTTCGCCGCCCCCGCCACCGGCGTGGAGGCGGGTGAGACGCTGCTGACGATGGACGTGGCGGGCGCGCGGCACGGCGGCGACGCGCACCATGCACTGGCCGCGGAATCCGCGCAATCCGAGGAGGCGCACGCATGACCGACATCACGAATTCCCCCACGCTGCTCGCGCTTGCCAAGGCACACGGCGGCCTCAATGAGGCGGCGCAGGCTGTGCAGGCGGCGGTGCAATCCGCGCCCGGCACAGGCAACACCGGCGCATCGCCCGCGGCGGAACACCAGCCGATCCGCCCGGCGGTGCTGCGCGCGGCGCAACTGGCGCGCGACGCCGAGGAGCGTGCGCGCGACCGCCAGCACGTGAAGGGCAAGCTCACGGCGCGCGAACGGCTCGACCTGCTGCTCGACACCGGCACGTTCGAGGAGATCGGCCGGTTCAGCGGCGGCAACATCGCAGCGGGCAACGCCGGCGCCGCCGTCATCACCGGCTTCGGCGAGGTGTATGGGCGCACAGTGGCCGTCTACGCGCAGGATTTCTCGGTGCGCGGAGGCACGCTCGGCGTGGCCGAGGGCCGCAAGATCTGCCGGCTCATGGACCAGGCGCTCGCGATGCAGGTGCCGGTTGTGGCTCTGATCGACTCGGGCGGCGCGCGCATTCAGGAAGGCGTGGCCGCACTGACGCAATACGGGCGTATTTTCCGGAAAACATGCGATGCAAGCGGCTTCATTCCGCAAATCTCACTGATTCTGGGCCCGTGCGCGGGCGGTGCCGTGTACTGCCCTGCACTGACGGACCTGATTATCATGACGCGCGAGAACTCGAACATGTTCGTCACGGGCCCGGATGTGATCAAGGCGGCCACCGGCGAATCGATCAGCATGAACGACCTGGGTGGCGGCACCGTGCACAGCACCACCTCGGGCGTGGCGCACTACCTGGGCGCCGACGAGGCCGACGCGATCGATTACGCACGCACCGTGCTCGCGTATCTGCCGTCGAACTCGATCGCGCAGCCGCCCACCTACGCGTACATGGCCACGCGCGCGGACCGCGAGGTGGCCGCGCGCCTGCGCGAGATCGTGCCCGAGAACGACCGCCAGCCGTACGACGTGCTCGATGTGATCCGTTGCATTGTGGACTACGGCGAATTCGTGCAGGTGCACGAGCTGTTCGCGTGCTCGGCCGTGGTCGGGTTCGCGTGCATCGACGGGCGTCCGGTGGGCATTGTGGCGAACCAGCCGAATGTGCTCGCAGGTGGCCTTGACGTGGATGCGTCCGAGAAGATCGCGCGGTTCGTGCGGCTGTGCGACGCGTTCAACCTGCCCGTGGTCACGCTCGTGGACACCCCCGGGTACAAGCCCGGCGCCGAGCAGGAGCATGCGGGCATCATCCGGCGCGGCGCGAAGGTCATCTACGCGTATGCGAGCGCGCAGGTGCCGCTCATCACCGTGATCCTGCGCAAGGCGTTCGGCGGCGCGTACATCGTGATGGGGTCGAAGGCGATCGGCGCCGACCTCAACTACGCGTGGCCGAGCAGCCAGATCGCGGTGCTCGGCGCCACCGGCGCGGTCAACATCATCCACCGCAAGGACCTACAGAAGGCGCGCGATGCGGGGCAGGACGTGGAGCGGGTGCGCGCGCGGTACGCCGCGGAATACGAGCGCACCACGGTGAACGCGAACCTGTCGATGGAAACCGGGCAGATCGACGCGATGATCGACCCCGAACAGACGCGCGGCGCACTTGTGGAGGGGCTCAAGCTCCTCGCCGGCAAGCGCCGCATGCGCGCCACGCCCCGCCACCACGGCAACCAACCCCTCTAGCACCGATCCCAAGCACCAACTCACGTATCCATCACATATGACCAACACAGAAAGAACACCGATGACCACCACACCGTTCCTCAGCCGCCTTGTCAGTGAGCCGCACGCACTGATGTTCGCGGGCCAGTCCACGCCGTGGACGTCCGCGCTCGCCGAGCTGGCCGCCGACCCGCAGCTCGACGAGGCGTTGCACAACTACGCGCGCCTTGCGCACGACCTGCTCGCGCCGGCGGGCGCCGAGCTGCTGGCCACGACCGGCCGCGAAATCGATTTGTTCGGCTTTACGCCGAATCCCGTGCATCTGGGCGCCGCGGCCGACGCGACCGCGAGCGTCGAAGGCATCGCGCTCGCGCAGCTCGGCGCGCTGCTCGACGCCGCCCAGCTCGGCTACGACGTGGCCCATGCCGCCCCGCGCGCGCTGCTCGGCCACTCGCAGGGCATCCTGGGCGTGCACATGGCCCGCGCGATCATCGACGCCGGTTCGATCGAGGCCGCGCGCGATGCCATCGGCGAGATCCTCGCGATCGCCGCACTGATCGGCGCCGCCGGCACGCGCGAGGCCCGCGCGCACGGCATGGTGCCTCGTTACGGCGAGGCCACGCCGATGCTTTCAGTGAAGGGCATCATGCCGCGGCAGGCGGACGAGCTCATCGCCCGTGTGGACGACGCGCGCGGCCCGATTGCCGTGGCCGTGATCAACGCGATGGACCATGTGGTGCTCTCCGGCCACCCGCAGGACCTCGCGTCGTTCGCTGTGGAAGTGGGCAAGGAGCACGCGCACCAGGCGCAGCTGCGCGCCGACAAGGTGCGCGGCGGCCGCGTGTTCGACCCCACGCTCGAATACCTCGATGTGACGCTGCCGTTCCACAGTCCGCTCATGGAGCGCGCGGTGGGACTCGTGGGGCAGTGGGCGGCCGCGTGCGGCATCAGCGCCGAGCATGCGCGCGAACTCGCCGCCGAGGTGCTGCTCAATCAGGTGGACTGGTCCGCGCAGGTGCGCAATCTGCTCACCGAAAACAGCCCGCGCGATCTGTGGGTCGTGGATCTGGGCCCGGGCACCACGCTCACCAAGCTGTTCGCGAACAACGCGCAGGGCACCGGCGTCGGCATCGTCGAAGCGGCCGGTGCGCAGTCGCGCGCCGCGCTCGCCGAACCGGGCGCCGAGCCCGCGCGCACGCAGGACTGGTCGCTCTTCGCCCCGCGCGTGGTGCGCACCGCGCACGGTGATGAGGTCTCTACCGCGTTCACACGCCTGACTGGCAAGCCGCCGGTGCTGCTCGCCGGCATGACGCCAACGACCGTGGAGCCCGAGATCGTGGCTGCCGCGGCGAACGCCGGCTACTGGGCGGAGCTCGCGGGCGGCGGCCAGGTGACGGCCGAGGTGTTCGACCGCAACATCGCCAAGCTCGAAGAGCAGCTCGACGAGGGCCGCACGGTCGAATTCAACGCGATGTTCATGGACCGCTACCTGTGGAATCTGCAGTTCGGCTCCCAGCGCATCGTGCCGAAGAAGCGTGCGAGCGGCGCGCCGATCGACGGCGTGGTTGTCTCCGCGGGCATCCCTGAGCTTGACGAGGCGGTGGAACTCGTGCGCGCGCTCAACGCGGACGGCTTCCCGTTTGTCGCGTTCAAACCCGGCACGGTCGAGCAGATCCGCCAGGTCGCGGCGATCGCGCGCGCGGTGGCACCGGCGAAGATCCTCATGCAGGTCGAAGGCGGCTCCGCGGGCGGGCACCACAGCTGGGAGTCGCTCGACGACCTGCTGCTCTCCACGTACGCGCAGATCCGCGAGCATGAGAACCTCGTGCTCGTGGCGGGCGGCGGCATCGGCACGCCCGAGCGCGCCGCCGACTACATCAGCGGCGAGTGGGCGGCGCGCTACGACCGCCCGAACATGCCGGTCGACGGCGTGCTCGTCGGCACGGCCGTCATGACCGCGCGCGAAGCGCATACGAGCCCCGAAGTCAAGCGCATGCTCGTCGACACGCCCGGCATTGGCGTCGGTGAGCAGAACGGCGACGTGTTCGCGCCGCTCGGTGAACAGTGGGTGCCGAGCGGGCAGGCCGTGGGCGGCATCACGTCCGGTCTGAGCCACCTGCACGCCGACATCTACGAGCTGGAGAACTCCTCGGCGCGCTGCGGGCGTCTGCTCGTGCGCGTGATGAAGCACCCCGACGAGCTGGTGAGCCGCCGCGCCGAGATCATCGACGCGCTCAACGCCACCGCCAAGCCGTATTTCGGCGACCTGGGCACGATGACGTACCTCGACTGGGCGCGTCGCTTCGCCGAACTCGCGTTCCCGTGGGCCGACGGCACGTACGCCGACCGGTTCCTGCACCTGCTGCAGCGCATCGAAGCGCGCGTGATCGACCTTGAACAGGGCGAGTTCACGCCGATGTTCGCTGCGCGCGCAGACGTGGAGGACGACCCGTTCGCCGCGATCGACGCATTGCTCGCCGCATACCCGCAGATCGCCGAACTGGTGGTTTCGCCGATGGACGAGGCATGGTTCACGACGCTCGTGCGCGAATACCCCAAGCCGATGCCGTTCGTGCCGGCGATCGACGGCGACCTGCTGCGCTGGTGGGGCCAGGACCAGCTGTGGCAGTCCGAGGACCCGCGCTACCCGGCCGATTCCGTGCGCATCATCCCCGGTCCGATTTCGGTGGCCGGCATCACGACCGTCGACGAGCCGGTGGCCGCGATCCTCGGCCGCTTCCACGACGCGATGACCGTGCGCGTGGCCGGCGGCGCACAGCCCGCGGCGGAGCCCGTGTTCGCGGCGCTCAGCGATGTACACAGCGCCGAGGACTTCATCCGCGCGAGCGCCAACATCTCGTGGATCGGCCACGTGACGGCCAACCCGGCCTACGGCACCGACCGTGGCAGCAAGCAGTACGAACTGCGCCATGTGGGCCGCGACGAGGCCGCGGGCGTGGAACAGTTCGACCTTGACATCCACCTCGACACGTTCTGGGACAACGATCCGGATGGTGGCCTGAGCAAGCACGCGGTGCGCGATATCGTGATCCCGCTCAACGTGGCGATCGACGCGACCGGCACGATTCCCGTGGTGGACCGCGAGCGCCTTCCCGAACACGTCTACCGCATGCTTGCGGCCACCGCCGGCATCGGCAACACCGCGATCACCGGCGACGCGCTGACCGCGATGCCCGACGTGCGCCCGGCCGATGACGCTCAGGAGTTCCCGTTCGGCGTGGCCGAATCGACGTATACGCTCTCCGCCAACCTCGGCGCTGACCATGAGGCGGCCACCGGCGGCGCGCTGCCGCTCGACCTGGCGCCGTCGCGCATCGCGCCCGACGCGCTTGTCGGCCCCGCATGGCCTACGATCTACGCGGCGCTCGGCTCGGTCATGGTCGATGGCTATCCGGTCATCGAGGGCCTGCTTAACGCCGTGCATCTCGATCACCTCATCGAACTCGAGATCACCGAGGACGAACTGCTCGAGCACACCGGCGAGCAGATCACACTGTATGGCTGGGCCGAACAGTATGCGGAATCCGCGTCGGGGCGCGTGGTGACGATCCATGTGGAGCACCACCTCGCCGACGGCACGCTCGTGGCGCGCGAAACCGAGCGCTTCGCGATCCGCGGCCGGGCGTACAGCGACGAGCTGCCCACGCCCGCGCCGAACTACGGTGGCCTGCTTGAGGACATCCGCGAGACGCCGCGCCGCGTGCTGCGCCGCGTCACCGTGCGCGCGCCGCACGAGATGACGGCGTTCGCACGCACGTCGGGCGACTTCAACCCGATCCACACGTCGCACCGCGGCGCCGCGATCAGTGGGCTCGCTCAACCGCTCGTGCATGGCATGTGGCTCTCGGCCACCGCGCAGCACGCCGTGCAGGCGCTCGACACCGCCGGCGCGCACTACGAGATCGCCGGCTGGACGTACAACATGTACGGCATGGTGCAGCTCGACGACGAAGTGGAAATCACGGTGGAGCGCATCGGCCGTGTGGCGCACGCGGGCCTCGTGCTCGAAGTGACATGCCGCATCAGCGGGCAGATCGTCTCGCGCGGCACCGCCATCACGCGGCCCGTGACGAGCGCGTTCGTCTACCCGGGCCAAGGCATCCAGGCGCAGGGCATGGTGCTCGACGAGCGTGCCAAGTCCGCGGCCGCGCGCGATGTGTGGGAGCGCGCCGACAAGCTCACGCGCGAGCGGCTCGGGTTCTCGATCCTCGCCGTGGTGCGCGACAACCCGAAGGAGCTCACCGCGAACGGCGTGACCTACCGCCACCCGGAGGGCCTGCTCAACCTGACGCAGTTCACGCAGGTCGCGCTCGCCACGGTCTCATTCGCGCAAACTGCGCGCCTGCGCGAGGCCGGCGCCGACATCAGCCCCGCGTATTTCGCCGGCCATTCGCTCGGCGAATACAACGCGCTCAGCTCGTTCGCCGGGGTGATTCCGCTCGAGACCGTGCTCGAGCTCGTGTTCCACCGCGGGTCGACGATGCACCATCTCATCGACCGCGACGCGCAGGGCCGTTCCAACTACCGCATGGGCGCGCTGCGTCCGAACCAGTTCGGCGTCGACGACGCGCATGTGCGCGAGTACGTGGAGTCGGTCGCGCAGGCGAGCGGCGAGTTTCTGGAGATCGTCAACTACAACCTGGCCGGCCAGCAGTACGCGGTGGCCGGCACAATCGCCGGGCTCAAGGCGCTCGCCGAGGACTCCGCGCGGCGCGTGGCGGAGTTCGGCGGCAAGAAGGCGTTCATGTTCGTGCCGGGCATCGACGTGCCGTTCCATTCCACGCTGCTGCGCAAGGGCGTGCCCGAGTTCCGCGACAAGCTTGACGCGCTGCTGCCCGCGCACATCGACTACCGTGGGGCGCTCGAAGGCCGGTACATCCCGAACCTGGTGGCCGTGCCGTTTGAGATGACGCGCGAGTTCGCGGCGGCGATCCTCAAGGTCGTGCCATCCGAGCGGATCGCCGAGGCGCTCGCCGATGGCGAAGTGTGGGAGGCATATGCGGCCGACGACCAGAAGCTCGGCCGCTTGCTGCTCACCGAACTGCTCAGCTGGCAGTTCGCCTCGCCGGTGCGCTGGATCGAAACGCAGGCGCTGCTGTTCGGCTCGGCCGAACAGGGTGGCCTCGGCGTGGAGGAATACGTGGAGGTTGGCCTGGGCAATGCGCCGACGCTCGCGAACCTGGGCGCCAAGACGCTCAAGCTGCCCGAGTTCTCGCGCCGCAAGGTGACGGTGTACAACGTGGGCCGCGACGAATCCCGCATCTACATGACCGACACGGATTCCCTCGCTCCTGAGCCGGAGCCCGCAGTCGCCGAAGCGTCGTCTGCCGCGTCGTCTGCCGCCTCCACCCCTGTTACGGGTAGTGCTTCTTCTGCTACGGGTAGTGGTCAGAGTGCCCAAAACACCGCAGATTCCGGGCGTGTCGCCGCAGAAAGCACTACCCGTAGCGAGGAAGGCACTACCCGTAGCGTACAGACGGCGGCCGCGGATGGGGGCGCGCAAGGCGCTACCCAGAGTGGCGCTGCGCAGGGCGCTGCACAGGGTGTTGCGGGCAGCGACGTCGCGGACATCCCGTTCAAGGCGCACGACGCAATCGCCACGCTGCTGGCGTACGCGGCGAAGATCCGCCCCGAGCAGATTGGCGGCCAGGACACGACTGACACGCTGACGAATGGCGTCTCGTCGCGCCGCAACCAGCTACTGATGGACATCAGCTCCGAGCTGGGCGTGGCGAGCGTCGACGGCGCGGCCGAAGCGAGCATCGACGCACTCAGCGCGCTCGTCGACAAGGTCGCCCCGAATTACAAGGCGTTCGGCCCGGTGCTCGCCGACATCGTGCGCGACCGCATGCGCGGCCTCTTCGGCGCCGCCGGCGTCAAGACCGCGCAGGTCGAGGCGCGCGTGCGCGACGTGTGGGGACTAGGCAACGGCTGGGCGAGCCGTGTCGTCGCCGCGCTCGTGCTCGGCACACGCGAAGGCACGAGTGCGCGAGGCGGTGACCTGGCCGAACTCGGCACCGATGCCGCGACCAACGTGGCGCAGGCAAACGCGCTCATCGACGCCGCCGTGCAACTCGTCGCCGCGCAGCAGGGCATCGCCGTGTCCAAGCCGTCCGCCGGCGGGTCCGCGGGCGGTGCGGTCGTCGATTCCGCAGCGCTCGACGCGTTCGCCGCGCAGGTGACCGGCTCCGACGGCGTGCTCGCGCAAACCGCGCGCTTCGTGCTCGGCAAGCTCGGCCTCAACGAACCGGAGCCCGCGCCGGAAGACGACGCCAATGCGGCAGTCGTGGCGGCGGTGGAAGCCGAGCTCGGCGCCGACTGGCCCGAACAGGTGGCGCCGCGCTTCGACGCGCGCAAGGCGATCCTCTTCGACGACCGCTGGGCGAGCGCGCGCGAAGACCTGGCCCGTGCGTTCTACAACAACGATGCGGCTGCGCTCAACGGCGACTTCACCGCGCTCGGCGAGGCCGTGGCCGCCGAAGCGCGCTGGTTCGCCGAGCGGTCGCGCGAAGACGGCCGTGCCGATCTGGCCGACCGCTACGCGCAGATCGCCGATGCGGCGAGCGCCCCGGCGAGCGCCGACCCCGCGCCGTACGCGGGCGATGTGGCCGTGGTGACAGGCGTGGCACCGAATTCAATCGCCGCGCAGGTGGTCAACGGCCTGCTCGCCGGCGGCGCCACCGTGATCGCCACCTCGCACAGCTTCCGCCCGTCTGTCAAGGCGTGGGCGCGCGAGACCTACCACACGCACGCCCACGCCGGCGCGCAGCTGTGGCTCGTCCCCGCCAACCTGTCGAGCTACCGCGATGTGGACGCACTCGTGGACTGGATGGGCCATGTGCAGAAGAAGACGAACGGCGCCACGACGACCGTGCTCAAGCCGGCGTATGAGCCGAGCTTGTTCTTCCCGTTCGCCGCGCCGCCGGTGCACGGCTCGCTCGCCGATTCGGGCGCGCTGTTCGAATCGCAGGCGCGTCTGATGCTGTGGGGCGTGGAGCGCGCGATCGCCGGATTCGCCGCGATCGACGCCGACACCGACGTGCAGCACCGCCTGCATGTGGTGCTGCCGGGCTCGCCGAACCGCGGTGTGTTCGGCGGCGACGGCGCGTACGGCGAGGTGAAGAGCGCGTTTGACGCGATCGTGAACCGTGCGCGCGCCGAGCACGACTGGTCCGGCCGCGTCACCTTCGCCCACCCGAAGATCGGCTGGGTGCGCGGCACCGGCCTCATGGGCGGCAACGACCCGCTCGTCGAGGTGGTGGAGCGCCACGGCCTGACCACGTATTCCACCGAGGACATCGCCACCGAGCTGCTCAAGCTCGTCTCCGCCGAAGCACGCGAGCAGGCGCGCACGGCACCGCTCGACGTGGACCTGACCGGCGGCCTGGGCGGCGCGCCGATCGACATCCGCGCGCTGCGCGCCGAAGCGATGGCCGACGCCGCGCTCGACGAGGCGACCGCCGAAGACGCCGTGGCCAAGGCGCGCGCGTCGATCAAGGCGCTGCCGAGCCCGCATGTGCCGCGGCAGGCGTGCGTCGACCTCGCCGAATGGCAGGGCGTGACGGCGCGGCCCGAAGACCAGATCGTGATCGTGTCGGTGGGCGAGCTCGGCCCGTGGGGCTCGGGCCGCACGCGCGCCGAAGCCGAACTCGGCATCCATTCGGACGGCCAGGTGGAGCTCTCCGCCGGCGCCGTGCTCGAACTGGCGTGGGGCATGGGCCTGCTCAGCTGGGCCGATTCGCCGACGCCGGGCTGGTATGACGCAGACGGCAATCTCGTGCCGGAGGAAGACATCGCGCAGCGGTACCACGACGAGGTCGTGGCGAAGTCGGGCGTGCGCCCGTTCGCCGACGGCATGGGCGCCGACTACCGCGACGGCACCGACGAAGAGGAGGCCGAGGTCTACCTGGACCGCGACGTGAGCTTCACGGTGCCCACGCGCGCGATCGCCGACGAATACGTGAAGATGGACGAGGTCCACACGTCCATCGCGGCCGACGCCGAAAGCGGCGAATGGACCGTGACGCGCCACGCAGGGTCGATGATCCGCGTGCCGCGCCGCGCCACGATGACGCGCACGGTGGGCGGCCAGTTCCCCGATGGATTCGACCCGACCAAGTGGGGCATCCCCGCCTCGATGGTGGGCGACGTGGACCCGATCGCGTTGTGGAACATCGTGACGACCGTCGACGCCTATCTTTCGGCCGGGTTCTCGCCGAGCGAGATCCTGCAGGCCGTGCACCCGTCGATGGTCGCGAGCACGCAGGGCACCGGTTTCGGCGGCATGGCGTCGATGCGCAAGCTGTACCTCAACCGCTTCCTGGGGCACGAGATCCCCACCGACATCCTGCAGGAGGCACTGCCGAACGTCGTGGCCGCGCATGTGATGCAGAGCTACATCGGCGGCTACGGCAACATGGTGCAGCCGGTCTCGGCGTGCGCCACGGCAGCCGTCTCGCTCGAAGAGGGCGCCGATAAGATCGCGCTGGGCAAAGCCGACTTCGTGGTGACCGGCGCGATCGACGACATCGGCGTGGAGTCGGTCATCGGGTTCGGCAACATGAACGCCACCGCCAACTCGGGCGAGATGCTCGCCAAGGGCATCGAACCGCGGTTCTTCTCGCGCGCCAACGACCGCAGGCGCGGCGGGTTCATCGAATCGCAGGGCGGCGGCACCGTGCTCCTGACGCGCGGCAGCATCGCGCTCGAACTCGGCCTGCCCGTGGCCGGCGTGGTCGGATTCGTGCACTCGTACGCCGACGGCGCGCACACGTCGATCCCCGCGCCGGGACTGGGCGCGCTCGCCGCCGGCATGGGCGGGCGCGAGTCCAAGCTCGTGCGCGACCTGGCGGTGCTCGGCGTTGCGCCCGACGACATCGCCGTGGTCTCCAAGCACGACACGTCCACCAATGCGAACGATCCGAACGAATCCGAGCTGCACAACACGCTCGCGCATGCGATTGGGCGCGCCGACGGCAACCCGCTGTTCGTGATCTCGCAGAAGTCGCTCACCGGACATGCCAAGGGCGGCGCGTGCATCTTCCAGGTGAACGGCATCACGCAGCTGTTCAAGTCGGGCGTGGTGCCGGCGAACGCGTCGCTCGAGTGCGTCGACCCGAAGCTCGCGCGCGACGACCACATGGTGTGGCTACGCGAACCGCTCAACCTGGGCGCGCGCGGCACGGTGAAGGCCGCGCTCGCCACGTCGCTCGGATTCGGGCACGTGAGCGGGTTCGTGGGGCTCGTGCACCCCGGCGCGTTCGAGGCGGCCGTGGCGCGCACGGCCGGCATGGAGGCGCTCGAGCGGTGGCGCGAGCGCGCGAACGGGAGACTGGCCGCGGGCCGGCGCCACTTCGAAGAGGGCATGATGGGCCGCGCCGCGCTCTACGAGCCGATCGACAACCGCCGCTTCCACGAGGACGGCCGCGGCTACAACGCGCACGATGTGGAGAAGCGCATGCTGCTCGACCCGTCCGCGCGCCTGGGCGCCGACGGCTACTTCGCGTAGCGCGGGCGGTGCCGTAAGGGCCCCCTCAGTTGCGGTGATTGTGTTGATTGCCTGTCTGGCGCGGCCGGTTTCTAGACTGGCGGTGGCAAGGCATGATTCGGTGTGAGGAGGCGGTCGCGATGGCAATACTCGGCATTGGGCACGACGTGGTGGACGTGCGCGCGTTCGGCGAGCAGCTTGAGATGCCGGGATCGCGGGGGAGGGGACTCTTTTCCGCCCGCGAACTGCGGCAGGTGCAGTTGCGCGCCGGACGGAAAAACGACGGCGAGGCCGTGCACCTCGCGGGCAAGTGGGTCGCCAAGGAGTCGGTCGTCAAAGCGTGGTGCGCGGCGCTCGGCAGTGGGCCGGCGCCGTACACGCTCGACAACACGCCTTGGGCAGGCATCGAAGTGCTCGATGAGGCGAACGGGTGCCCGCGCATCGTGCTCGATGGGGAAGCGGAGCGGCGGCTGCGGGCGTCGGTCGGCACGCCGGACGGTGCTGATTTGTGCTGGTTCGTGTCGATTTCGCATGACGGGCCGATTGCGTCGGCCGTCGTCGTGCTGTGCGCGCAGTGACCGCAATTGCCGCGGTTTTCCGTGCGCGGGGCAGATTGGGTGCGATCTGCCGGATTTGCGGATGGTGTGGCGTTGTGTATAATGGCACACGTTGTTTCGCGAGAGGCAGCGCGCGGATGTAGCTCAATGGTAGAGCCTCAGTCTTCCAAACTGATTACGCGGGTTCGATTCCCGTCATCCGCTCCACTAAAACGGCTGATTTCCAACGATTTTAGCCGTTTTTTGCTTATGCTGGAACGGTACAACCGGGGAATATAGGCATAATAGGTCGTTTTGTGTTGATTGCGACTTAGCCGATGCTGTGTGGGTAGTGGATGACCGTTGACGCGCATCGGTGGCTATCACGAGTGGTTTTGGACGGTTATTAGGTGTATCTGTCTGAAATATCAATGCCCTTCCGTTTTTTCGGACAGTTACGAGGCGTATCTGTCTGAAAAATCGGCATATAGGAACTAAAGTTATTGATTTAGACTCCTAGTCGGTGGTGTTGGGGTAGCGGGCGGCGGTGTGGAATTCGTTCCAGTCGATGCCAGTGCCGAGGATGG
>OLPK01000135.1_pt1 | contig 91850 bp, 98 predicted proteins | sample 1672261 | NCBI WGS metagenome assembly OLPK01 (sample SAMEA3136665, study PRJEB25190) | human gut metagenome
TTACCCATACAACGACCTGAACGTTGCGCGTCTGCCAGTTCCGCCACTGGGGCATTTAAAAATATTTAATTAAGGCTGAATGCCAATGCCCCAGACAGGATTCGAACCTGTACATGGTTACCCATACAACGACCTGAACGTTGCGCGTCTGCCAGTTCCGCCACTGGGGCATCTCAAATTTAATTGAAAAGCTGTTGCCTAAGACAACGATATTAACTATATCGTTAAAAATAAAATATTGCAAGTAAAAATCGAAAAAAGTTTAATTTTTTTGATTGAGCAGCTGGACCATCGTGCCGTAACCGGTCAAAACCAGAAACTTGGGTGCAACCTGCATGTTGGCAACATTAGTGGTAAAACGCACACCAACGATTCCATCGGCACCTTTTTCATTGGCTTTTTGTTTTAATTTTTCTTCAACGGCAGGAAAAAGCTGGTCGAAGGCTTCAAACTCGTCGATCGCCTCACTGGGCAGCATTAAATGGCTGGTAGCATTGACGATACCCAGTGATTTATGAGGAGTAGGCAGATTTTCAGTCATTAAAAACATGAACGTCACTTCCTTTTTGGATTTGTTAATATTTATTTTATCATATCGATTTTGCATCGGGCATGGGTGCGGTATGATGGTGGTATTGAATTTTGAAACCAGGTAAGGAGAGGGTTATCATCGGGCGCATCAGGATCAACAATATGAAGTTCCATACCTATAACGGCGTATTTGCCGAAGAAAAGAAACTCGGACAAAAGCTGGAGATTGACATCGACATGCAGTATCCAATTGAAGAACGGGTTCAGCATGATGATTTAAATGAGACGGTTAGCTATGCCGATGTTTATGATACGATTAAAGACTTTGTGACGACGCACTCATTTGATCTGATCGAAAGCGTGGCTAATGAGCTGCTAAAAAAAATCTTGGCAGACTATTCAATGCTGGAAAAAGTAACATTGAGAATCCGTAAGTACAGCGTGCCAATTGATGGGGTCTTTGACAATGTCGAAATTGAGGTCGCAGGTGAAAATAATGGCTAAGCGGGCATATTTAAGTATCGGCACCAATTTAGGCGACCGGATCGATAATTTGACGCGTGCCCTGAATCTTTTGATGCGCAATCCAGCCAATCAAAGCATCAAGGTTTCACCGATTTATGAAACCGAGCCAGTCGGTGGGGTCAAACAAGACGATTTTTTAAATATTGCCGTGGCTTTAGATACTAATCTGACACCGCCAGAATTGCTGCACTGGCTGCATGTGATTGAGCATTCATTGCATCGAAAACGACTGATTCATTGGGGACCACGGACGATCGATCTGGATATCGTCCTTTATGAAGATGAAAAATGGCAGACGGCTTCCTTAACGATTCCGCATCCTGAAATGGGCAATCGCCGTTTCGTTCTGCAGCCGCTGTTGGACGTTATGGATGATGATCCGGTACATCAGGAGCGGATCAAGCAGCTGCTGCAAAACACCACGGATCATAACTGGATTCGTCCAGTAGAATAGGGGAAATTATGGATCAAGAAAAAATCAAACACGCGGTCAGCGAGCTTTTAGAAGCATTTGGCGAGAATCCTCAGCGTGAAGGACTTAAAGAGACGCCGCAGCGGGTTGCCAAGATGTATGCTGAAATCTTTGCATCTTTGAACCACCAGCCAGAAGACTTTAGCAACTATAAGACTTTTCATGTCGATGATCAGCCAGAAATGGTATTGATTCAGCAGATTCCATTCTACTCAATGTGCGAGCATCATCTGCTGCCGTTTTTTGGCTATGCCAGCGTGGCGTATGTACCAAGAGACGGCAAAGTGATTGGTTTGAGCAAGATTCCGCGGCTGGTCGATTTCGTAGCCAAAAAGCCAGGGATGCAAGAGCGTCTGACTACCGAACTGGCCACTGAGCTGCAGCGGATTTTGAATCCTCAAGGCATCGCCATCAAGGTGGCAGCTCGCCACATGTGTATGGAGATGCGGGGCATCAATAAGGCTGGGCAGTTTACCTACACCTCCAAGTTTACCGGTGACTTTAAAGACAATCAGGCATTGCGTAAAGAGTTTCTGATGCAAACCAAGGACCTGGTCAAATGAGCAACGAACAGACAAGTCGCGATCAGATGAGCTATGAACGGATTATCGACAGTCTGAATCCCCAGATGCGTGGCGGCGATAATGATCGTGTGGGGATGCTTAAGCGCGTTTTGGCAAAATTGCATCGTCCTGATCAACAGTTTCGCATCATTCACGTTGCTGGTACTAATGGCAAGGGCTCAACCGGTACGATGATTGCCCAGTGTCTGCACCAGGCGGGACAAAAGGTGGGGCATTTCAGCAGTCCGGCCATGGTTGACCAGCGTGAACAGATTCAAATCGATGGCTGTCTGATCGAAAAATCAGCCTTTGCTGCCACCTATGAAAAAATCGTACAGCAGCTGCCGGATGACTTGAATGCTGATGATCTAACGGTTTTTGAATGGTGGACGCTGGTCATGCTGCAGTACTTTGCTGATCAAAAAGTCGACTGGGCAGTGATTGAATGCGGCCTGGGCGGACAAAACGATGCCACCAATGCAATTGAAGCTCCTAAACTAGCCGTCATTACGCATATTGCCTTGGATCATACACGAATTTTAGGACCAACCATTAAAGATATCGCTCAAGCCAAGGCCGGTATCATCAAGCCGAGCACTGGCGCAGTTATTTTGGCACCTAACCAGGATCAGGCTGCCAGAGCGCAGATTATTAAACGTGCCCAGGCTTGTCAGGTGCCGGTTTTGGATAGTGAAAAAACGGTTCAGCTGACAGTACTTGATCAGAGCTGGGCAGGTACGCGGCTGCAGCTTAAACTGCCAGGTGCTGAATTGGAATGTCAGTTTAATATGTTGGGCACGTTTCAACTGGATAATCTAAAAACCGCATTGACTGCCGTTGACTGGCTTAATCAAGCTGAGCTTGAAATCACGCCGGAACGGATTGCTGCGGTCTTAGCAAACATTGTGATTCCGGGTCGCCTGCAAAAAATTGGCACACAGCCGCTGAGCTTTTTGGATGGTGCGCATAATCCCGATGCGGCAGTTCGCCTGATCCAAACGCTTGATCAGTTGGGCCATCCACAAAAACTGGTCTTGGTGCTGGGCTTTTTAAAAGACAAAAACGTTGCGCAAATGGTACAAACATATCAAAAACTGAATGCCCAAATCATTTTGACAACGCCAGATCAGCCCAAGCGAGCAATGGCTGCCAAAGACTTGCAGCAGTATCTGCCGAATGCCCTGGTGATTGCCGATGCCTGGACTGCCTATCAAAAAGCAGTTGCGTTGGCAGGCGCGGACGGGATGGTGCTGGTAACGGGATCGTTTTATCTGATCAAAGAAATCGAGGCGAGAATCTGAAATGACAACCAAAAAATTTGTGATTGCAACGCATAATCCAGCCAAACAGCAAGAAATTGTGCGGATTCTGGACTTTTATGGTGCTCAAGGCATTGCCTATGACCAATTGATCGCACGACAGACTTTTCCGGCAGAAGGTAAGCAAAGCTATGCCGAAAATGCCGCAAAAAAAGCCCAGTTCATCAGTCGGCTGTTACCCGATCAAAACGTTATTGCCGATGATTCTGGACTAGAATTGGAGGCTTTTCCGCAAAGATTCGGCATTGAGACCGCACGGCAATTGACTCCGCACTTTGCTACCAAAAGCGATATGAATGATGGAATTATTCGATTGGTTGATGGCCGTGATCGGCACTTTGTTATGAAAACCGTAATCGTGTTGGCAAGAAACGGTCAGGTCAGCAAGACTGCTTATGGTGAGTTAAAGGGAACAATTGCCACGGCTCAGCATGGTGATGAGGGATCAGGCTTTGATCGAATCTTGATTCCAGAAGGTTTGGATCATACGCTCGCTGAGATGAGCTTTGCTGATTGGGTGGCTTATTGTCATCGTAGTCGCGCCGTTAAGAATCTATTGGACCAAATGGAGGAAATGAAATGAGAATCGTGGAGAACACAAACGTTGCCAATTTGTCGCCATTAGCCTCGGCAATCTATGACAAGCTGGCACATAATCAGCAGATGCTTTTTTTGACCTGGGAATGCAACGATGACGAAACAACTAATCAAGTAGCTCATTTTTTAAATCATTTTGATGCTGCCTTGGCTCATCTAAAAGGCAAGGTTGAGTTCATGCTGCCATTGACGGCCTTTCATTTAATGGCCCACCGTGCAACTCAAAAATGGTCTGATGATAAAGAACTATGCCAATCTTTGGTTAAGATCGCGGCTAATCATACCGTCTCTTGGCGTGCGGGTCGCTTCGACTTCAATGTTTCGGCCAAGCCAATTATTTATGGCATCATGAACATTACGCCAGACTCATTTTACGATGGCGGCCGCTACAATACTCCTGAAACCATGCGTGATCATATTCGGCAGATGGTTGAGGCAGGTGCCGACGTGATTGAGGTCAACGGACAAACCACCAAGCCAGGTGGATTTAAAGAGGTTACGCCAGCAGAAGAGCTTGCACGCATCGTTCCGGGTATTGAGATGTTAAAAGCAGAATTTCCCAACGTGGCAATTGCCGTTGACACTTATAAGCTGCCTGTGATGGAAAAAGTCTTGGAGTTAGGCGTTGATATCATCAATGACGTCAATGCTTTTGATGATCAACGCAAACTACAGCTGCTTAAAAACAGTCGGGTTGGCCTGGTAACGATGCACAGCAGCCGTGATCGCGAGTATGGCAATCTGACCGTTGAGATGAAGCATTTCTTTGAGCATAATCTGGCTAAGATTGCGTCAGCCGGGATTGATCTGGACCGTGTGATTATCGATGAAGGGATTGGCTACTCCAAGGTTGCCGATGGTGAGCAGGACTACGCGATGATGCGCAATATCGATGAGTTTCGTTACCTGAACCGACCAATCATGGTAGCCATCTCGCGCAAGGGCTTTGGAAAAAAACTGTTTGATCTGCCCAAAGATGAGCGCCTGTCAGTGACGCTGATTGCAGAAACCTACATGTATCTGCATGGCGGTCGGGTACTGCGGGTTCACGACATTCAAGAGACGCGTCAATTGGTTAAAATGATTGATACGATCACATCCGGATACTGGCAACGCAGCTGATGACAAACAGAAATGATCAATTTAGCAAATCGTTAATTACCAAATATTAATGATAACGTTAATGATTAAAATCAGATAGGTAGCAAAAAACAGCCATGGATTGCCGAATGTCTCGCGTTTTTGACGAAAGGCAGCTTCAATGGCAAACAAGGCGATCAGCAGCCAGATGATGCGGCCGACAAACAGCAGCGGATGCAGATGGGAAAACATCAGAGTCGTGGCCAGAGCCGTAATGGCCGCAACGATCAATGCCAAGCGCGTGAGGACGAACCAGTCACTGACGCGTTTTTCCATTTTGGCATGCAGTCCCATAAAAGCAGTGACGAAAAGAGCAATTGCACAGATGGCATCGATTAAAGTTAGGGTTTTGATCATTTGAAAGGCCTCTCTTTTAAAGTTTTAGCTGTTTAAATTTTATCATTTTTTACCTGATAAAACCGGGTTTGATACGTGATGCTTGAATTTTGCCGCAAAAAGAGTAAACTATCATGTATTGCTATCAATCGGGAAAATTGACGAGGTGAATTGCATGCTTTACAAGATTGGCGATGTTGTCAAAGGCAAGAAGTTTGGCCCCATGGATCATGACTTTTCCGGGGAAGTCGAAAAGGTTTATGAAAACTCGATTATGATTGCCATTCAAGACTACGATCCGTCTGACCAGAGCGGTGTCAACGAATTGAACGGTCGCGCAATCATTCGCAAAGATGAGGCCAAGATGTTAAAGGCGGTTCCACGGACGGCAGAAGACAAGGAAGCCGAAGTGGAAGCAGAGAAAGAAGAAGCCGAAAAAGAGGCTAAAAAGACGACTGGTAAGAAGGCGACGCGGGCACGGCGCTCTTCAAAGGTACGCATTGAAAAGCCAGCCGACAAGAATTAGTTTAAAAAATCAAATTACTTGATGACATTTTTAAATTAATGAGGTATACTTGCTAAGTAAGTTATTTTTACTTAGCTTTTGCGGGTATAGTTCAGTGGTAAAACCCAACCTTCCCAAGGTTGTGTCGCGAGTTCGATTCTCGTTACCCGCTTAGTTGAACGGGATGAGTAGACTGCTCATCCCTTTTTTATTTATCCGATAATTTTAAATAGCGGGTTCGTCCGATTACGATTGAATCACATTAAACGGTGATGGCTCACCGGCAGACTTGGTTGACCGATATTGGAATGTCTTATTTAAAACCGTGATGTCTCGTTGGCAGATTAGTTGACTGCCATCATGACGATTATTATGCAGAAAATCTTGTATAAAACATCTGACGAAAATCTCATTACCTACTTTTTTCAAAAAAGCGATGTAATAGTAGGTAATCTCTAGGCCAATAGCCGATTAAGTCTCTATTTTCTTCACAAAGGCAGTTCGCTGATGATCATAAAAACAGCTGACAACTGAATTTATAGTAACAGCTCCCATCCATCAACTGAAAAGACTTGATGAGGACCACGGCTTTCCCATCAGCATGCAGATTGCAGACAAGTTTGGGCAAACGCATCTATCTATATATTTTGAAATAATGCTGGGCGTAAGATCGTTTCCTTTTTGGATTATAATTAATGCATAGGGGGGAGCAAAAATGCTGTTTGAACAGATTGCTCGTAATCGCCGGCATACGATTTGGCTGCTGATTTTTATGGCAATTATCGTTTTGGCGGTTGGCTTAGTGTTTGCTTGGGCATTTGGTACCGATTGGATGTGGATCTTTTGGCTGGCTGGCTTTGGTTATCTGGCTTGGTTTTACTGGCATTCGGCGACGGTTTTGATGAAAATCAATGGTGGTCGGCAGATCGATGAAAAGTCTGCCCCGCGTCTTTATGAGCTGGTGACGGAACTTTGCTTGGCCAGTGGATTGCCGCTGCCCAAAATCTATCTATTGCCAATCGACTGTCCCAATGCGTTTGCGACCGGCTGCGACCCTGAGCATGCTAGTTTAGCGGTAACCAGCGGACTGCTTGAAATGATGAATGACGAAGAACTGCGCGGTGTTTTGGGACATGAGCTGGCGCATATCAAAAACTATGATATCCGAGTTACCACGATTGCGATGTCGCTGCTTGAGCTGGTTCGCTATTCAGGATGGGGGCTGCTGATTGCTGGTCTGGGATTGATGAGCGTCAAAACCAGGGCCGGGATCATCAAGCTGATCTTTTGGATGATCGGGGCCAGCCTGGCAGTAGTTGGCGGTTTGATTGCCATTGTTGGGATTCCATTGGCTAAGATCGCGTTTTTTGCCATCTCAAGAGAGCGCGAATATCTGGCTGATGCCGGGTCAGTAGAAATAACGCGTGATCCTAGTGGCTTGATCGGTGCACTTGAGAAATTGAAAAATGATGATCACCAGATGCCAACTGACGATGCGGCCACCAATGCCATCTGCTTTAATGCCAAGCAAGGAAATTGGCTGATGAAGCTGTTTGATACGCACCCGCCATTGGAAAAACGGATTGCCCGACTGAAAGATTCGGCATCCTAAAAACGCACGAGCTGAGAAGATGAATCGCGCGAAAAAATTCATTCTCGTAACAAACATGTAACTTGCCTTTTTTAATTGAACTGGTATAATCTGAAATTGTATAAAAAACTGAAGAATATTAGAGAGGTAGCCGCTGGCAAGCGAGCCTGCGTTGCTGGAAGGCAGGTGCAGCTGGTCTCTTGAACGCGCTTTGGTAAGACATTTAAATATCATTTGAGTGGAATGTTGCACATTCAACTAGAGTGGTACCGCGGGAAATTTCTCGTCTCTAATGGACTTTGGGGTTCGTTGGAGGCGTTTTTTATTTAGGAGGTAAAACATGGACGAAAAAACACAGGTTGCTACGGCGCTGCAGACTGCATTGCCAGATATGAGCATTGAAGACATCAAAAATAAGCTGGAACGGCCAAAAACCAGCAAGAACGGGGACTACGCTTTCCCAACCTTCTTTTTGGCTAAGGAGCTGCACAAGGCACCACAAATGATTGCTGGTGAATTGATTGAAAAGATCGACCAAACTGGTTTTGAAAAAGTCGTTGCAGCTGGTCCATACATCAACTTTTTCTTGGACAAGGCCAATGTTGGTGCAGGGATCTTAAAGGAAATCTTGGCTGACCCAGAACATTACGGTGACTTGGATCTTGGTCACCAAGCCAACGTTACGATCGACATGTCTTCACCAAACATTGCCAAGCCAATGAGTATGGGTCACCTGCGTTCGACGGTTATCGGTAACGCAATTGCCAACATCATGAAGAAGGTCAATTACAACCCGATCAAGATTGACCACCTTGGCGACTGGGGGACCCAATTTGGTAAGCTGATGGCCGCCTACGAAATGTGGGGCGATGAAGAAGCTGTCAAGGCTGACCCAATCAATACGCTGCAAAAATACTACGTTAAGATCAACACGGAAGCCGACGAACACCCAGAATATGCCGAAGCTGGTCGTGAATGGTTCCGGAAGCTGGAAGATGGCGATGAAGAAGCCGTTCGTCTGTGGAAGTGGTTCCGGGCTGAATCTTTGAAGCGTTTCATGAAGGTCTACGATATGCTGGACGTTCAATTCGACTCCTACAATGGTGAAGCCTTCTACAACGACAAGATGGATGAAATCCTGCAGCTGCTCAACGACAAGCACCTGCTGCAAAAGAGTCGTGGTGCCGGCATCGTTGACCTGTCCAAGTACGACTTGAATCCAGCCATGGTTCAAAAGTCAGACGGCTCAACGCTGTACATGACGCGTGACCTGGCTACGGCCCTGTTCAGAAAGCGGATGTACGGCTTTGAACAGTCGCTTTACGTTGTTGGTGCCGAACAAAGCTACTACTTCCAACAATTAAAGGCCACGCTGGCGACGATGGGCTTTACCTGGTCTAAGCAGATTCACCATATTCCATTTGGTCTGATGACGCTGAATGGTAAGAAGATGTCAACGCGGAAGGGTAATGTCGTTCAACTGGAAGAAGTGCTGGACGAATCCATCAAGCTGGCTCGTCAACAAATTGCCGAAAAGAACCCTGACCTGGCAAATGCCGATCAAGTTGCTCAAGAAGTCGGCGTCGGCGCAATCGTCTTCCATGATTTGAAGAACGAACGGACCAACTCAATCAACTTCAAGCTGGAAGATGCCGTTAAGTTTGAAGGTGAAACCGGTCCTTACGTTCAATATGCGCATGCTCGGGCTGAGAGTCTGCTGCGCAAGGCGGGCAACCCAGATCTTGCTGGTGCCGACCTGAAGCTTAATGATGAAGAATCATGGAACATCATCAAGCTTTTGGGACAATACCAAGAAACGATCAAGCGGGCTGCCATTAAGTACGACCCATCCCTGATCGGCAAGTACGCTCTGTCACTGGCCAAAGCCTTCAACCAATACTACGCTCATACGCGGATCCTGGTTGACGACGACCAAAAGCTGGCGCGGCTGGCACTGGTTCAAGCAGTCAGCGATGTTTTGAAGTCTGCTCTGGCATTGCTGGGCGTTAAGGCTCCAGACGAAATGTAGTCAATCTCAATGGCTTAATGGCTGCCAGCTGCTGGCAATTGAAGCCAGACGATTATCGATTCTGACCAGATCAAATCAATCAAGAAGGCTCCTTGCTTCAATGACTGAAGTGAGGAGCTTTTTTGATAAATTGACGATACCGGCAGCTGATTTTCATTGATGAGTTTCAGACATGATTGTTTGCGTTTTGGATAAGTTTTAATGGACTGACTTGGCGACTGATCCCAAAAAGGACTGATTGTGATAAAATTACGTGGTGAATTTCAAACATGAGGAAAATTTAAATGAAACAACCAACATCTGATTGGAAATTACGTTTTAAAGCCTGGCTGGGCAAGACCTGGCATGCTTTTTGGACGCGTTTTAAGTATTTATGGCATCGTTTTCAGCTGACGCGCTGGATTATCGTTGTCCTAATGTCGCTGTTTTTGGTGATCAGCATCTATTTGACGTTTGTTGCCAAGACAGCCAATGTTAAGGATCTGGAGCGACGATTGGAACAGCCGACCATGATCTACGACAGCAAAGGCAAGTCGGCCGGCAGTCTTTATTCGCAAAAGGGAACCTACGTCAAGCTTAGCAAGATCTCTGCAAACGTACCTGACGCAGTGCTGTCAACTGAGGATCGCCGCTTTTATCAAGAGCACGGCTTCTCGGTTCGCGGCTTGGGACGGGCGGCACTGCTGCTGGTCAAAAACAAGCTGTTGGGTCGCGACTATATTTCAGGCGGGGGTTCGACTTTAACCCAGCAATTGGTAAAAAATGCCTTTTTGAGTCAGGAACAGACCTTTTCGCGGAAAGCCAAGGAAATTTTTATTGCGATTGAAGTTGAGAATCAATACTCCAAAAAACAGATTCTCACTATGTATCTCAATAATGCCTACTTTGGCAATGGCGTCTGGGGCGTGCAGGACGCGGCCAAGCGTTATTTTAACGAAGACGCCAGCGAATTAACGGTTCCCCAGGCGGCCACGCTAGCAGGGATGCTGACCTCGCCAGGAATTTATGATCCCGTCAAGCACCCGGCTGCCACCAAGTCACGGCGGAATGTGGTCTTGCAGCTGATGGTCGAAAACAAGAAATTAACCCAGTCGCAGGCTGATGCCTATAAAAAGACACCGCTAACGATTACCAATGGCTATACCAGTCCTGACACCTATAAGTATCCATACTACTTTGACGCCGTAATCAGCGAGGCCGTCAATACCTACCATCTGTCAGAAAAAGACATTATGAACAATGGCTACAAGATCTACACAACGCTGAATCAAAATCAGCAAAAGGCCATGCAGGATACCTATGATGACGACAGCAACTTCCCAGACAGCTCCACCGGCTCAACGATGGTTCAATCAGCCTCAATTGCCATGGATCCCAAGACTGGCGGAGTAACGGCAGTCGTTGGCGGTCGCGGCAAGCACGTCTTTAGAGGCTACAACCGGGCAACCCAAATGCGGCGGCAGCCTGGATCAACCATTAAGCCGATCGTCGTCTACACACCGGCACTGGAAAAAGGATATTTCTATGACTCAACGCTGCAGGACAAAAAGACGTCTTATGGCAGCAATCACTATACGCCGAAAAACTATGACAACACATACAGCGGCAGCGTGCCAATGTACAAAGCGCTGTATGAGAGTCTCAATGCTCCAGCAGTCTGGCTTTTGAACAAGATTGGCGTCAATGCCGGCTACCAGATGGCTGAGAAGTTTGGACTGCCGGTTGAAAAGAGCGACAAGAATCTGGCTTTAGCGCTGGGTGGGATGTCAAACGGCGTGTCGCCTCAGCAGATGGCCCGTGCCTACTCGGTCTTTGCCAATGGCGGTAAATTGCCAACTGCGCACTATATCGTCAAGATCGAGGATGCAAACGGCAAGGTGATCAAGCGTTATCGAGCCAAACCCGCTAAGCAGATCATCTCTAAAAAGATCAGCAACGAGATGACCAGCATGCTGTTGGGTGTCTTCAATCATGGAACTGGGGTATCGGCTAAACCAGACGGCTATAAGCTGGCCGGCAAGACGGGGACGACTGACTCGGGAATTGGCGATGGTGATCGCGACAAATGGATTGTCGGCTATACGCCAGACATTGTCGTTGCAACCTGGGAAGGCTATGACAGTACGACTGAGTCTCAGCAGCTCACAGACGTTACCAGCAAAAACATCAGCGTGCTCTACAAGGCTGAAATGAGCGCGATTCTGCCAGAAACAGCCGGCACGCAGTTTACGGTCAAGGATGCGCAGGCCAAGGCTACGGCTAAGCAAAATAAGACCAGCAGCAGTTGGTGGAGCAGTTTTGCCAACAACTTAAACGACAGCGGCAGCACGCTCAAGCAAAAGGCCAGCGATTGGTGGAGCTCTTTGCAGTCGATGTTTCAGTAGCTTTGCCTTAAGCGGTGCATAATGTTACAATCTAAAAAGCAATGAATTATAGGAGGTAGGCCGATTATGGTTGTCAATATCTACGACACGGCAAACGAAATGGAGCGCCAAATGCGGGAAACGCAAGAATTCCAAGCATTGAAGGAAGCTTTTGCAGAACTTAAAAAGGATGAGGATGCATTTGGTACTTTCCAAAAATTCCAAGAAAAGCAGATGCAGGCTCAACAAAAGCAAATGCAAGGCGTTCAGCTGACGGAAGAAGAAATCAAGGAAGTTCAAGACTTGGCTAAAGAAGTTGGTCAAAAAGACGCCATTAAAAATCTGATGGTTAAAGAACGCCAGCTTGACGACATGATTCAACAGATCAGCAAGACGATTACGGCACCAATTGCGGAACTGTATCGCGAAGCTATGCCGGAACAAAACGGCGGCGCGGAAAAATAGTTTTTAAAACGGAATCGTAGCTTGCGGTTCCGTTTTTTAAAGGCGGTGAAAAAATGGCCAAATTGATTGCTCAATACCAAGATGGCGAGGAAATGCAGCTTTTTGCCCTGATCAAAGAAGCAGCAGCTAAGACTACCAGTGCCGGTAAGCCTTACCTGGCACTGACTTTGGCTGATGCTTCCGGTGAGATTGGCGGAATGCGCTGGGATGCGTCACCAAAAGACATTGCCGAACTGCAGGCTGGCAAAGTCGTCAGCGTTAAAGGACAGCGCGAAACGTATCGCGACCGGCCCCAGATCAAGATTGAAACAATTCGTTTGGCTGGTGACGATGAGCCGCATGATCCGCTGCTGTTCGTTCCGCGGGCTCCAGAAACAACGGCCCAGCTAAAAGCAGGTTTTCGCGAGTTTTTTGATCTGATCGATGAACCGGTTTGGAAAAAGATTGCCGGGCACCTATTTAGCAAGCACGGCGACAAACTATTCTCTTATCCAGCAGCCAAGAGCAATCATCATGCTTTTGTAGGCGGTCTGGCCTTTCACACGCTGTCGATTCTGCGGCTGGCACGCTCGGTTGCGGCTCAGTATCCGGGAATCAATGCTGCCTTGCTTTATACTGGGGCGATGCTGCATGATCTGGGCAAGACCATTGAACTAAGCGGACCGATCGCGACCCAATATACCGTGATGGGGAACCTGATTGGTCATATCTCGCTTCTGGACGGCGAGATCGTGCAGGCCTGTGACGAGCTGGACCTTGATCCCGAGGCACCAAAGGTAATTCTGCTGCGGCATATGATTCTTTCTCACCATGGTTTGCTGGAATATGGCTCACCGGCGCGGCCCCAGCTTTTGGAAGCCGAGATTCTGCATCAGCTAGATGAATTGGATGCCTCAATCATGACGATTCAGACAGCTTTGAAGCAAACCGCGCCTGGCGAGTATACGGATCGTTTGTTCAGCTTGGATAATCGTCGCTTTTATCGGCCGACCAGTGAAGAAACTTTGAAGAAAAGCTAAACATTGTCTAAGCCGGGTTTAATCTGGGATCGGTTGTGTTATATTAGATTGGTAAATTTATCACGAGTAAATTCTTAATAAACTAAAGGATGTGTAATTTAGTGAACGCAAAGAAAAAAGCTTTGGCAATTTTAGCCGGAATTTCTTTAATGCTGCCATTGGCTGCCTGTGGCAATAAGGCTGTTGCAACGACTAGCGGTGGCAAGATTACCGAAAGCGAATACTACAGCAGCATGAAGCAGACTTCTGCTGGTAAGCAGGTGCTGCAGCAGATGATCTTGGATAAGGTGCTGGAAAAGCAGTATGGCTCGCAAGTCTCCAAGAGCAAGGTCAACAGTGAATACAATGCCTACAAGAAGCAATACGGTTCATCATTCTCAACCGTTCTGCAGCAAAATGGCCTGACTACCAAGACGCTTAAGCAGCAGATTCGCTCCAACCTGCTTTTGCAAGCGGCCGTTCGCCACTACTCCAACTTCTCCAACAAGGCTTTGAACAAGCAATGGAAGAAGTACCAGCCAAAGGTTCAGACAGCAGAGATCTTGGTTGGCTCAAAGTCTGATGCTCAGGCAATCATTGACGAGCTGAACAACACTTCCGGCGACAAGTACAAGGCATTCAAGAAACTGGCCAAGGAAAAGTCAACGGATACTTCAAACAAGAGCAATGGTGGTAAGGTAGCAGCCTTTGACAACACTGATACCTCGCTTGACTCAGCTTACAAGAAGGCAGCCTTTAAGCTTAAGACTGGCGAATACACGACGACGCCGGTCAAAACCGACAGCGGCTACCAGGTCATCTACATGATCAAGCACCCAGCCAAGGGTAAGAAGAGCAACCACATCGCTCAATTGAAGCAGCAGATCGTCGAAGAAAACATGAATGATTCGACTTTCCTGCAAAACGTTGTCTCCAAGGTTCTGAAGAAGGGCAATGTTTCAATCAAGGACAGCGACTTGAAGAACATCTTGGATGAATACTTGACGACCAGCTCCAGTTCAACCAGCTCGACTTCCAGCTCAAGCAAGAGTTCAAGCTCGGCTTCCAGCTCCAGCAATTAATCAAAAAGGATTGCATCTGATATGCAATCCTTTTTTGGCAGCATTGGAAAAATTAAAATGGGACTCCTTGTCTAAAGGCAGGGGGTCCCATTTTGGCTATGCTTGATATTTTGACAACAGTTTTTGAATCTTGATCAGTCGCGGCTCATTTTTAAACTGCCAAAGATCAATGGCATGCTGGGCAGCGCGGGTAAACTCACTGACGCCATCCATTGCCTGATTCAGCTTGATCACGCTTTGATTAAGTTTAACCAGCTGCGTCTGGAGATTTTTAGCGGCGCTTAAAGTATCGTGACCAGCGTTTTTGAAGTCGTCGAACATGACTAGTCACCGAATTGATCGATAATCGCCTGTTGAACAGCTTGATACTTCTGCTCATCATATTGGCCCGAGTTGTCCGAAAACGTAATCCCAAAATCATCTTGGTCGCTGTAGCGCGGAATCAGGTGAATGTGGGAATGGAAAACAGACTGGTAGGCTACGGCGCCATTGTTGTTTAAAATATTCATGCCCTTGATGTCAGGGTTGGAGTCGCGAATGGCCCGGGCAATCTTTGGCAGCCGGCTAAATACGGCAGCTGCCAAGTCAGAGTCATATTCAAAGATGTCTTGAACGTGCTTTTTTGGTACGACCAGCGTGTGGCCAGGCGTGTTTTGCGAAATGTCCAAAAAGGCTTTGACGACATCATCTTCGTAGACCGTGTAGCTAGGAATCTCACCATTGATAATCTTGCAAAAAATACAATCTTCCATTCTGAGAATACCTCTTTTCAATTTTTTTTAAGTATAAACGAATTTTCCAAAAACTGCACCCTTAGTCGATTATAATCAGTATGGTATAATTACTCGGTTAGGCAAGCAAGAAAGACAAAGAAGGGATGACAATGGCGCTGGAAGTTGAACATTTAACGGGTGGCTATTCTCAGCTGCCGGTTTTAAAAGACGTTTCTTTTAACGTGCAGCCAGGCGAACTGGTCGGCCTGATCGGTTTAAACGGGGCCGGCAAGTCAACGACGATCAATCATGTTATCGGCTTGCTGCGGCCGTTTTCAGGATCAATTATTTTAAATGGTCAAAATCTGCAGGAAAACGCCGCGGCTTATAAGCGTCAGATCGCCTATGTGCCGGAAACGCCGATCCTGTATGATGAGCTGACGCTAAAGGAGCATTTGGAACTGACGATGCTGGCATATGGCCTGGATCGAGATCTGACTTGGCAAAACGCCCATCAGCTGCTGAAAATCTTTCGCTTGGACAATAAGCTGGACTGGTTTCCGGCCAACTTTTCCAAGGGGATGAAGCAAAAAGTCATGATCGTCAGTGCTTTTATGACGGACGCCAAGCTGTTCATTGTCGATGAGCCGTTTTATGGCCTGGATCCACTGGCAGTTCATGACCTGTTGAATCTGATTGAGGAAAAAAAGGCACAGGGAGCAGGTATCTTGATGTCGACGCACGTTTTGGACACGGCGCAGCGCTACTGTGATCGCTTTATTCTGCTGGCACATGGTCAGGTAAAGGCGCATGGTACGCTAAAGGAGCTGCAGCAAAAAGCCGCTGGCGCCGGAGAAACGCTGGATGACATTTATCTGCGCTTGGCAAGGGATGAGAGCGATGAATAGTCTTTTTAAGAAACGGCGGCAAGCCCATCTGCTGCGGCTGATGAAGTATTGGCGGCTGGTATTTAATGACCAATTCACGATTGCGCTGTTCTTTATGATTGGCGCACTGGCCTATACCTATGCGCAATGGCTCAAGACGCTCAGCCCTGGCATATGGTGGATTCGCTGGCTTTTGATTTTATGGTTCGTCTTGGTAATGCAGGTCGGCCGCTTTGCTACTTTGCTGAAACCAGCCGATCCCGTATTTTTGCTGCCGCAGTCTGATGGCATCAAGAAATACCTCAACCAGGCGTTTTTATACAGTCTAATATTGGGCGAGCTGATGTCGCTGGGGCTTTTGATGATCGCGCTGCCCTTAGCTCTGATTGACATCAGACTGACCGCGCTAACCATTTTGGAATTGCTCTTGGCAGGCTTTGTTGCTAAGCTTTCCTGGATGGAGTTGGCCAAAGCCCAGTTGAGTCTGCAATGGTCGCGGCATGCCAAGCAATTACGGCTGGGACAATGGATCGCACCGCTTTTAATCGGTATGCTCAGCTGGCTGATTGCGCCGGTCTGGGGCTGCGGGAGTGCGGTGTTGATCTATCTGGTCATTAAGATTGGGTTGCAAAAGCAGGATCTGGACTGGCGAGCGGCCGTTGATGCCGAGCAAAAGCGGATGTATGACGTTTATCGTTTCTTTAATCTGTTTACCGACGTGCCTAGCGTTAAAGGTGGGATCAAGCGGCGAACTTGGGCCAATGGCTTGATTCACTGGCTGACGATTCCTGATCATGCCTGGTCTTACCTATACGCACGCGGCTTTTTGCGGGATACGGAAACCAGCAGCCTGGTAGGCAGATTGACGATCGTCGGGATGCTGATCGTATTCTTCGTGCCATTGGGCTGGCTGCGCTGCTTACTGGCACTGCTGTTTATTTATTTGATTGCCATGCAGCTGATGCCATTTGCACAGCATTACCAAAACAATGTCTTTACCCATCTCTACCCGATTGAGCAAACAACGCAGCTGACTGATTTCCAGGCGCTTTTAAAAAAGGTCATGATCAGCATGGGTCTGCTGCTGATCTTGGCCAGTCTTGGTACTGAATTTGACTGGATGAGTCTATTGAGCTGTCTGATTCTAGGCGGTCTGGAGCTGTACTGGCTGATTAATTTTTATTTCAAAAAGAAAATGCAAAAGTGAGGATAACCAATGCGAGTAAAACACAAAAAATGGGCAGAACCACTGATTGAGGCCCATCCTGAAAAAATCACCACTGATCCGGCTCAATTTAAAGGCAAGTGGCAGAGCCGTTTTGCCAAAGAGCAGCCAATCTGGCTTGAAGTCGGCATGGGCAAGGGGCAGTTTGCAATCGGCATGGCCAAGGCGCATCCGGAAGTTAATTTTATCGGTTTAGACGTGGTTTCCACCGTGGCTGGGATTGCCTTGAAAAAGTCGCTGGAAGATGAAGAACTGCCAAACCTGCAGTTTATCTGTGCCAATGGAGCGGGTTTGGATGAGTTTTTTGCGGACGGTGAGATCGATCGGCTGTTTTTGAACTTTTCCGATCCTTGGCCTAAATCGCGACATGCCAAGCGTCGATTAACCTACAAGACCTTTTTGGCAAACTATGAAAAGGTTTTGGTGCCAAAGGGAACGATTGAGTTAAAGACTGACAACATGGGCTTTTTTGAGTTTTCACTGGTCAGCATGAATAATTATGGCATGCAGTATGATGGTGTCTGGCTGGATCTGCATCATAGTGATGAAAATGAAAATAACGTTGAAACGGAATATGAACAAAAATTTGCGGCAAAAGGGCAGCCAATCTACAAACTGAAGGCTCACTTTGCTTAAATATTGAAACGGCACAGTCTGGCATTGATTCAACATCACTGCCAGATTTTTGGTTTGGTCATTTTGCGGAGCTGCCTGGCAGATTTAAAATCGTTCAAATGGTTAACCGTCAAACTGTCATTCTTGACCGATACCAATCGTTTGAGAGAAAGCAGGTAATGATGGTTTTATCATATGTCATTATGCAGAATTTATTGAATAAAAGATGTGGCTGAATTTTTATCAACTGCAGAAAGCGTTGGATGCCAATCAAAGAAGATTATATTTTAAGCGGCTTTGTCACGGGATAACTCCCATGGCAGAGCCGTTTTTAATTGCTTTTAAAAAATCGTTCAGATAATTTTGGAAAATAATTTCTATAAAAGTATGGAATTTATTTCAAAACGTGGTATAGTAAAAGCGTTCACTAATGAAAGGGGTTACAAAAATGAAACTTACAGTAGCACAACTAGCCAAATACATGGACCACACGATGCTCAAGCCAGACGCCACTCAAGCAATGATCGACCAATGCATTGACGAAGCTATCAAATACAACACGGCTTCAGTCTGCATCAATCCATATTGGGTCAAGCACACTGCTGATCGCTTGAAGGATACGGATGTCAACACCTGCACGGTCATTGGTTTTCCGCTGGGGGCTTCCACGACTAAGATCAAGGTTGCCGAAGCAGTTGATGCCATCGAAAACGGTGCTGATGAGATTGACATGGTCATCAACATTGGCGAATTGAAATCTGGTCACCAAGAAATCGTTGAGCAGGATATTCGCGAGGTTGCCCAAGCTGTCCACGCTCACCACAAGCTTTTGAAGGTAATCATTGAAACCTGCCTGTTGACTGATGAGGAAAAAACGATTGCCTCTAAGCTGACGGTAGCTGGCGGAGCCGATTTTGTTAAGACTTCAACCGGCTTTTCAACTGGCGGTGCCAAAGCTGAAGATGTGGCATTGATGCGCAAGGCAGTTGGTCCCGACTTTAAGATCAAGGCTTCGGGTGGTATTCATCATTTAGATGAAGCCTATGCAATGATTGAGGCCGGCGCCAACCGGCTGGGTGTTTCGGCTTCAGTCCAGATCTTGGAAGAAGCTGCTCGGCAATAAAATTGGTTTGAAACGTCGCTTAAGATCGATTCAGGGGAGGAAAGATTATGACGTATCAACGAGTATTTGGCATTGTTTTGGATTCTGTAGGGATTGGCGAGGCACCTGATGCATTGAAGTTTGGTGATGATGGTGCCGATACCTTAGGCCACATTGGCAAATGGTATCAAGGCAAGCTGGCATTGCCTAACTTAGCCAAACTGGGACTGAGCAACATTCGCCCGGCCGATCCGATTCAAGGCGTGCCGACAGCTGATCCAGCAATGGGTTGCTTTGGCAAGATGGCTGAGATTTCGGCCGGTAAGGACAGTATGGATGGTCACTGGGAAATGATGGAGCTGCCGGTTAAAAAGCCGTTGTCAACGTTCCCAAACGGTTTTCCTGACAGCATCATTCAAAAACTGGAAGCCTTTTCTGGTCGTAAGGTGATTGTCAACAAGCCATATTCAGGGACGGAGGTTATCCATGACTACGGCGAGCAGCAGATGAAAACCGGTGATTTGATCGTCTACACTTCGGGCGACTCGGTGCTGCAGATTGCGGCACATGAAGACGTGATTCCGGTTGAAGAACTCTACCGCATCTGCCGTTATGCGCGGACACTGGTCAATGGTCCTGAATACACGGTTGGCCGGATTATTGCACGACCATACGTTGGCCCAGACAAGGATCATTTTGTCAGAACGGCTAACCGGCATGACTTCAGCCTAGAGCCAACTGGTGAGACTGATCTGGATCATTTGAAGGCAGCTGGTCTGGACGTCATTGGAATCGGTAAGATCAATGACATTTTTTCTGGTCATGGCATTACGGAAGGCTATCACAACGAAAGCAATATGGATGGCATGGATCACGTTGACCATGTAATGAAAGAAGATTTTCATGGCTTCTGCTTTGTCAATCTGGTCGACTTTGATGCCATGTATGGTCACCGGCGCAATCCAGAGGGCTTTGGCAAGGCTTTGATGGACTTTGACCAGCGCTTGGGAACGGTACTTGAAAACATGCGGGAAGACGATCTGCTTTTGATCACGGCAGATCATGGCAATGATCCTTGCTTCCGCGGTACCGACCATACCAGAGAGGTAACGCCGCTGCTGGCCTACTCGCCGTCAATGAGGCACCCAGGCCAGTCGCTGGGAACGCGTGATACGTTTGCCGATTTGGGTGCAACGATCATGGAAAACTTTGGTGTTACCGGCAATCAGGTTGGCACGAGCTTTTTATCAACGATTGAAAACTAGCTAATTATAAAGGGGGATTCATCATGCGAATGGTGGATGTAATTGACCAAAAGCGCAATGGCGGCGTTTTGAGCGATGAACAGCTGCAGTTTTTTGTCGATGGCGTAGTCGACGGCTCGCTGCCTGACTATCAAATCAGTGCTTTGCTGATGGCGATCTATTTTCAGGGGATGACGGATCGTGAACAGACGCAGCTGACAATGAAAATGATGCATTCTGGTGAGCGGCTTGATTTGTCTAAGATTCCTGGGATTAAAGTTGACAAGCATTCAACTGGCGGCGTGGGCGATAAAACCAGTTTGCCACTAGCTGCGATGGTCGCCGCACTGGGAATTCCGGTACCAATGATCTCAGGTCGCGGACTTGGCCATACAGGTGGAACATTAGACAAGCTGGAGGCTATTCCAGGTTTTCAAGTTGAATTAAGCGAGCAGGATTTCATCAAGCAAGTTGCTGAAGAAAAATTGGCAATCGTTGGGGCAACGCGTGACGTCGCGCCAGCTGATAAAAAGATCTATGCTCTGCGTGACGTTACCGATACGGTTGATTCCATTCCATTGATTGCCAGTTCAATTATGAGCAAAAAACTGGCTTCCGGAACCGATGCTTTGGTAATTGACGTTAAGACCGGTGCCGGGGCCTTTATGAAGACTGAGGACTCCGCCGTGAAACTGGCTAAAGCATTGGTAGCAATCGGCAAGCAGGCTGGATTGAAGTGTGAAGCCGTGATCTCAGATATGAATCAGCCTTTAGGATCAAAAATCGGCAACACGCTGGAAATTGAAGAGACGCTGGATCTTTTAAAGGGCAAAGGACCAAAAGATCTGCTGGAGCTGGTCTTGGAACTGGGTAGCCGTATGGTCGTGATGGGACAGCAGGCGGCCAGTCTGGCAGAAGCCCGCGCCAAATTGGAACAGACGATTGCTGATGGTTCGGCACTGGCTCGCTTTAAGGCAATGATCAAGGCTCAGCATGGTGATCCAAACGTGGTTGATGATTATTCGCTGATGCCGCATGCCAAGTATCAAATTGAATATCCTGCTCAAAAAGGCGGCGTAATTGCCAAGCTGACCGCAGATGAGATTGGAATGGCCAGCATGCTGATGGGCGGCGGTCGTCAAAAAGCCGATGATCAGCTGGACTATGCGGTTGGGATTGAGCTGCATAAAAAGATTGGCGATTCGGTTCAAAAAGGCGAATCAATTATGACGATCTGGAGCAACCGTGAAGATATTGATGACGTCAAAGAACTGCTGGATCAAGCCGTTGCGATTAAAGAGTCAGCTCAGCAGCCAACTTTGATTCACGAGACGATCGAATAGGAATTATTTATAAAATACGAGGAGGAATTCCAATGAGTACGCCACATATTGAAGCACAAAATGGTGATTATGCTGAAACGGTTCTGCTGCCAGGGGATCCGCTGCGGGCTAAATATATTGCCGAAAATTTCCTGACCAACGTTAAACAGGTCAACAGCGTGCGCAACGCGTTTGGCTACACAGGTGAATACAAGGGCCATCGCATCTCGGTTCAAGGATCGGGGATGGGAATTCCTTCCATGTCGATCTATATCAATGAACTGGTACGTTTTTATGGCGTCAAGACGATTATCCGGGTCGGATCCTGTGGTGGGATGGCTCCCGGCGTCAAGCTGCGTGATGTCTGCCTGGCTTCGGGTTCGTCAACTGATTCGGCAGTCGTTGCCAACTCGTTTGCAGCTGGCGTTCACTTTGCCCCGTTAGCTGATTTTAAGCTGCTTGACACGGCTTATCACGTGGCTAAGAACATGGGGATTGAGCCTAAGGTTGGCGATATCTTTGCTGCCGACCGTTTCTACAATGATGATATTGATATGAAGAAGCTGGCTGATTATGGCGTGATCGGTACAGAAATGGAATCAGCAGGACTGTATCTGCTGGCAGCCAAACTGCATTTTAGAGCGCTCTCGGTTTTGACGGTCAGTGATCTGCTGTTTGGCAGTCAAGAAAAAACAACGGCCGCTGAACGTGAAAAGACCTTTAACGACATGATCAAAATCAGTCTGGAAACGGCGATTGCCCAAGCTGATTGATATATGATCGATTACTAAAAAAGACGGTCCGTTACTGACGGGCCGTCTTTTCTTTAGTAGAATTGATATAAACAGCACAAAATCAGAAAGTGGATGGGAATAATGATTGATGAAACTGATAAGCGGGCTTTAAGCGTTAAAGTCGCGCAGCTCTATTATCAAAATGACTGGCGGCAGAGTAGAATCGCAGCCGAGTTGAATCTTTCACGGCCCACGGTATCAAGATTGCTGCAATACGCACGGGAAAGCGGGATTGTCCAGATTAAGATCAGCAATCCGTTGGTTTCGACTCAGCAGCTGGCCGCGGAGCTAAAGGACTATTATCATTTAGACCAAGTCATTGTTGTACCTTCAGAGATGACAGCCAGTGGCGAGCTGTTGGAACTGGTTGGCGTGGCTGCTGCCGAATACATCGAGACAATCGTTAAGGATGATGACACAATTGGGCTGGCCTGGGGAAAAACGATCCATGCCATTGCCCAGCATCTATCACCTGAAGACGTGCATGGGGTCACGGTGGTTCAGTTAAAGGGCAGCGTTGCCAATACCAAGCAGAAAAACTATGCCTTTGAAAGCGTCAATGCTTTTGCCAGTGCTTTTCACACGCTGCCACAGTATCTGCCGCTGCCAGTTATTTTTGATCACCAAGAAACTAAAGAGCTGGTTGAGCAGGATACGCATATCAAATACATCATGGATCTTGGTCGACAAGCCGATATCGCGGTCTTTACGGTCGGAACGGTACGAGATTCGGCACTGCTGTTTCATTTAGGGTACTTCAGTCAAGCTGAGCAGGAGTATCTGCAGCAGCATGCGGTTGGTGACGTTTTTTCGCGTTTTATCGATCAAAATGGCAGCATTGTAGCACCACAGATCAATCAGCGGACGATCGGTATTGACCTGGAACAGCTGAAAAAAATTCCGCAGCGTGTGATGGTAATTGCCAATCCAGCTAAGACGCAGGCCGCCGCGGGAGCACTGAAAGCGGGCTATGCCAACGTTTTGGTAATTGATCAGGGCAGTGCTGCCGGCTTGGTTAAGAAACTGCGTGAAAAAGGTGCCAACTGATGCTGGAACGTTTTTTGGAAGATGATGTTGTGGTGAGCGTTCATCTGCTGACCTTGCTGTTTGATCGTTCAGGGCTAACGCTGCATTGTCTGGCAGAGCTGACCAGAATTCCCGAGCCCCGGCTTAGAAAGGAACTGAATACATTAAATCAAGAACTGCAGCCGAAAGCATGCATTCAGATCAATGATGCGGTTGTCTCGCTTTCTTTAACCAGTCCGGGTCAGCTGTTTGAGCTAAAAAAGCAGCTCTACCAAAAGTCTGAGGTACTGCAGGTGATGGCCTATCTGCTCAATCACCGGGGACGCTCGGTGACGACGTTTTGTCAGGAGCACTACTTTTCTGAGCCGACTTTTTACCGGCTGCAGCGGCAATGCAAAAATTTTTTGCAGACGGTTGGCCTGACGATTCGACGCGGTCAGATCTGCGGTCAAGAATATCGCAAGCGCTACTTGATTGCGGCATTAAGCTGTCATTATGGCATTGACTGCGTGGATTTCGGTTCAGTCAGTCAGCAGATCGTAAAAAATTTCGTCATTGCAGCCAACCCCGGCGTAAAACCGCTGCTGGACAAGATGCCGCAAGCATTTGCCATGTTTGATCATCTAATTGCTTTGACCTGGCTGCGGCATGACCAGTCTTTGGAATTGCCAACCGATAATTTCTGGCGGGCGGTCTGTCGAGAAAAGGCGCATCAGCAATTGGAACGCATGGTTGATGAATATCTGCAGCCGCAATTGTCATTTGAACTGACGCCGCTTGATCATGACTATTTATACCTGGTCTATCTAACGGTTGCCAACGAGCTGTTTCGTGATGATGCCTGGAGCCTGCAGCGAGCAACGTTTCGCGAGATCCTGCAGCAGCTTCCGGAGATTCGACAGCTGACGGATGCTTTTGCCGCGTTATGGGGAGAGCCGCTGATCAAAACGGCAGCCTTTAAAGAAACGGTTAATGGATTTGGCCTGCACTTTATGGGCGGTCTGCAGAATCTGGTAATTGAACGTCAGCTGGACTATCAAACGGAAAACAAGTCGCAGAGATTGACCGATCAGCTGGTGAAAATGATCGTTATGAGATGGTGCCGGCAAAATCATTGGTCAGATCTGGTTGATGATAATCAGGTCAAGTATTTTTCGCGACAGCTGCTGCCACTGATTGAAGAACAGCTTCCTGCCACGCCGTTATATATCTTTACCAAGTCGCGGGCTGATTATGAAGTAGTGGCTCAAATGGTGCGTCAAGAATTTGGCAATCGCCTTCAAATCAGCAGCTGCAGTTATTTTAGCGCCGAGCAGCTTAAGCAGATCAATCAAGTACCGCAAAGCATGATTTTAGCTGACCATGAATTTTGGGAGCTTTTGGCTGATACCAATTCAAACAACCAGCGTTTTTTAATTACCTTGGATAGTCCTTTTTTAGGAATCGAACGCTTGCGGACCAGCCTATATCGCCTGCGCACGACTGCTTATGCAGAAAACCTTACGGAGAAACTATCAATTTTGCATGCTCAAGAGGGTTAGATTTTGATAGGAGCAAAACGTTTTTAACCGCTATACTTTAATTGTCATTCAGGGGGGAACCCGAAGATGACTGCTGATTATGTCCGGGTACATTAGAAAAGCAAAGATAAATAGTTGATAATTTGTCAGATCAAGTATGCTGCATCACGAAAAATCGCTTAGTGCACGATGTTTTCGGCGGGACCCCATTCAACCGCTGATGCAGATGCTGACTCCATTAATAGCGATAGACGCATTAAATAATGTTAAGCTTCAATACGACAAATCATTGTTTGGTCAAGATAGTGTGCAGCTTGGCTGAGTAAGTGGTTGTCGTGCCAAATGATAAATCTAGATCATCAATGCGATGCCCATCCACTCCGCCATTGATGTTTCCAATCTCAGTAAAAATTGATTGCTTTGACCGCAGTTTATAGTGCAATTTACATCAAAAGATTCCAATTAAATCATAATCGGCAGTTATGAATGACAATCGGCCATGCATCATGTTCAGATAGATGGTGCAAAAAAAGGCTGTTGGAGAAATCCAACAGCCTTTTGTGTTGCTTAATTGTCAATGCGCTTTAGTTTCAGCAGCGTACCAGTACTGGCATCTGCCAAGAATTCGTAGCTGACCAGCTGATCGTCTTCAAAGCGCCGGATGCCACCGCGATATACCAAAGTTCGCACGGCAAACTGACGATAAGGAATCGGCTGATGATCAATCCAGCTGCCCTCAACTGTGCCTTCGCGTTTAAAATCATTGGTAATCATTTTTAAGATCGTGTTTGCGGAACGCCGTCGGTTGCCCACCAGCTTGCCGGCAAAGAAACCCGCAATTCCGGAGGCACCCAAAGTAAGCGGAATCATCCATGGGCTAAGTGAACCATTTGAATCATTCATTTCAATCGCTTCTTTCGTTTAGCCTATGCCATATTTTGACCCAAAGTAGATTGGATGTAACAATTTTAACACAAAGGCAGATCATTATGCATTGTCTTTCAACTTGTAGTAGACTATCCTTACATAAAATAAGTAAAAGGATGGTGTTCTGTGATGGAAGCTTTGCCTAAAGTTAATACTGAACAGCTGCAAAAATATTTGAAAGGGCAGGTCGTCTTGATGTTTACTGCTGACTGGTGCCCTGACTGCCAATTTATCAAGCCTGCCATGCCAGAAGTCGAAAAGGATTTTGCCGATTTTAAGTTTTATGCCGTTGATCGTGATGAAAATCTGGATTTGGCAACCGAACTAAACGTCATGGGCATTCCAAGCTTTATTGCCTACCGTGATGGTCAAGAAATTGGCCGCTTTGTCAGCAAGGACCGCAAGACCAAGCAGCAGGTCGAGGATTTCTTGAGTAATTTAAAATAAGCAAAAATGGCGGCCGGTAAGTCGCCATTTTTTGATGGACTGGGGCCATGAGCACGGGTTGTGTGGTACAATTTAGTCTGGTTGTCAAAAGTTTTTGACGAAGCGAAAAAGAATTTTTAGCACCGTTGCAAAGCGATGCCAAGGGAAGGATTTTTGATGTTAATTTCAAGCTATAACCCAAATGAGATGGGTGATGTTTTGGTAGTCGTAACTGGTCAGGCCGCTGATCAAAACGTCAAGCAGAATCAAGGCGTAGTTCAGATCGTCAGTGCTCAGGATGGCAGTCTGCTGGGCTACAATTTTCTGAAAGCCAGTGAGGTATTGCCAGAACTCAAGGAGCAAAACGGTCAGGTCTTTTTGAGCGAGGATCAGGTCGAAAAGCTGAATGAAAAGATTCAAGCAGCTGGTTTTGATGAAAAATTAACGGCTGATGAAACGCCAAAGTTTGTTATCGGCTATGTTGAATCCATGACCAAGCATCCAAAATCGGATCATCTGCACATTACGCAAGTTGACTTGGGCGATCAGAAGGTTCAGATTGTCTGCGGCTCGCCTAACATTGCCGAACACGTTAAGGTCGTTGTTGCCAAGGTTGGCGCCATGATGCCAAGTGGACAGATCATCTGGCCAGGGGCTTTAGTGGGTGTGCCAAGCAACGGGATGATCTGTGCAGCGCGTGAATTAAACCTAAAGAATGCTCCGCAAAAGCCTGGCTGTTTGATTCTGCCTGATGACTTTGGTCAGGCTGGCGATGCTTTTGACTTTGCACGCGGCAATCAGCTGTTTGCCTAAATGGCGGCAAGGAAAGGAAAATCAGCATTATGGAAAAAAGTTATTATTTTGTAGGCATCAAGGGTACCGGGATGGCCGCTTTGGCACGGGTACTGCATGACCGCGGCTATCATGTTGAAGGCTCAGACATTGAAAAAGAAACCTTTACGCAGGCGCCTTTGGAACAGGCCGGTATTCAGATTCACAACTTTGACCCAGCAAATATCAAGCCAGGGATGATCATCGTGCAAGGAAATGCCTTTGGCGACGATCAGCCAGAAATCGTTCGGGCCAAGGAACTGGGCGACAAGGTGCAAAGCTACCCAGATACGGTTGAGGAACTGGTTGCGCAATATACCAGCATCGGTGTTGCCGGCGCACATGGCAAGACCAGTACGACGGCGCTGCTTTCCCATGTCTTAAGCTCAGTTGCGCCAACGACTTACCTGATCGGTGATGGTGAAGGGGTTGGCACGCCTGATTCACGCTTCTTTGTCTTTGAAGCGGATGAATACCGGGATCACTTCTTGGCCTACCATCCAGACTATGCCATCATGACCAATATTGACTTTGATCATCCCGACTTCTTTAAAGACATCGATGACGTGCGCGACTCATTTGAAGCCTATGGCAAGCAGGTTAAAAAGGCCGTCTTTGCCTGGGGTGACGATGAAAATCTGCGCAAGCTGCAACTGGACGTGCCGATCTATTACTACGGTACCAGTGAAAAAGATGACTTCCGGGCCGTCAATATTCAACGGACGCCGCAAGGATCGACTTTCGAGGCTTGGTTTAAAGATGAGAAGCTGGGCGAATTTGAGATTCATCTATACGGTGAGCACAGTGTCTTGAACAGTCTGGCTGTCATCGCGGTTGCCTACATGGAACAAGTCGACTTAAAAGATATTGCTAAGGGGCTGGCCAGTTTTTCTGGCGTCAAGCGGCGGTTTGCCGAAAGTTATGTTGGCGATATGACGCTGATTGACGATTATGCCCATCACCCAAGCGAAATTAAGGCCACGATTGATGCTGCCCGCCAAAAGTACCCCGATAAAAAGGTACTGGCCGTCTTTCAGCCGCATACCTACAGTCGTCTGCAAGCCTACTTAAAGGAATTTGGTCAATCGCTGAGTGCTGCTGACAAGACGTTTGTGACGCCGATTTTTGGTTCCATTCGTGAAAATGCTGGTCATGTCTCCAGCCAGGACCTGGAAGACTTGATTCCACAAAGCGAGGGCATTGACATGGACTCCATGGACAAGCTTTTAGCGTACCATGATGCGGTTGTTGTCTTTATGGGAGCCGGCGACATCGAAAAATACGAAGATAAATATAAGAATTTATTATCCAATGATTAAATTGCTTGTAGAAAATGGTGGCTTTTGCTACCATTTTTTATATGAAAAACAATATTGGTCAAACTAATTTGACCGCTTAATTGAATGAAAGAAGGGGAGCTTATGTTCAACTCTACACCAGAGCCCGAGCAAAGAAGGCGTGTCGTCAATGAAGCCGGCTTAAATGGCTTTTTGACGAAGATGTATGGCTTTGTCGGTCTGTCGGTTTTTGTTTCGGCCATCAGTTCATTTTTGGTCATGACGACCTTTAGAGCTGCCGTGTTTGGCTATTTTACCCAGCATACTGGGATGATGTGGCTGCTATTATTGTTGCCAATTGCACTTTCGATGGGGATCAGTGCCAGTGCTACCCGGAATCCAACCGGCAGCTTTATTATGCTGATGGTGCTGTCGATTATGTACGGGGTTGAGTTTGCCTTGCTGGCCGGCGTTTATACCGGTGCCGATATTACGGCAGCCTTTGTTTCGTCGGCAACGATCTTTGTAGTAATGGCACTGTATGGGACGGTTACCAAACGCTCGCTGGATCGCTTTGGGGCTCATGCTACGGCGGCCTTGATTGCTTTGATTCTGGCCTCTTTGATCAACATGTTCTTAAACAGTCCAGCCATTACCTACATCTTTTCCTACATTGCCGTAATCATCTTCGTAGTTTTGACGGCTTACGATGCGCAAAAGATGAAAAACATCTACCTTAACTACCAAGATCAGGTTTCCGTTACCGGTCTGGCAATTATGGGAGCCTTGCAGCTGTATCTGGACTTTATCAACCTGTTCATCCAGCTGCTGCAGATTTTCGGCATGGGCAGCGATCGTCGCGACTAACTAATTAAATAAAATTTAGATTGGCTCTGCATCCTTAAATGGTGCGGAGCTTTATTTTTTATTGAAACAGATATGGTTCCTAAAAATGCCAGGGGTGGTGAAAGTCTGTTACAATCAAGAAAGAAAATAAAAGAACGAGGTAGTTTAAATGGCAGAAAAAATGTTGTTGATTGATGGCAATAGCATTGCATTTCGGGCTTTTTTTGCAATGCATAATCAAATCGACAAATTTACCAACCAAAACGGTCTTCATACTGCGGCAATCTATGGCTTTAAGTTGATGCTGGATCACGTGCTGGCAAACTATCAGCCGGATAAGGCTCTGGTAGCGTTTGATGCTGGCAAGCAGACTTTTCGAACGGAAATGTATGCTGACTACAAGGGTGGTCGGGCCAAAACGCCAACTGAGCTGACTGAACAGCTGCCGTATCTGCACGAGATGATGCATGCCTGTGGGATCAAGACCTATCAATTAGCCAACTATGAAGCCGACGACATTATCGGTACCCTGGCCAGACTCGGCGATCAGGCTGGTGATGAGACCCTGATCGTAACTGGCGACCGGGATCTGACACAGCTGGTAACTGATAACACGACGGTTGCCGTAACGATTAAAGGCGTGACGCAGACCGAAATGTACACGCCGGCTCATTTTCAAGAAAAATTCGGCGTGACGCCAACTCAGTTTATCGATATGAAGGCGCTGATGGGTGACAGTTCCGACAATTATCCAGGGGTCACGGGCATCGGCGAAAAAACCGCGCAGAAGCTGATTCAAGAATATGGCTCGCTGGATGGGCTTTACGAAAATATCGATCAGATGCGCAAGTCAAAGCGGAAAGAAAATCTGGTCAATGAAGAAAAAATTGCCCGTGAATGTAAGGATCTGGCCACGATACGCCGTGATGCTCCACTGACGATCGGTCTGGATGATTTGAAGTATCAAGGCGTGCAGACTGAAGAACTGATCAAGTTTTATCAAGAAATGAACTTTAAGTCGTTTCTAAGCAAGATGAACGTTGCGCCAAGTACTGAAGAAGCCACGGATGCAAAAGAAATCGCATATACTGAACTGACGGCTGACAATCTGGATCTTTTAGCAGATTTAGATCATCACGTAACCTTCCAGCTGGAAATGCCAAATGAAAATTATCATCTTTCAACGTTTGCCGGCTTTGTAATCGGGGATGGTCAAAAATGGCTCGTCAGTCGTGACGAAAGCCTGCTGCAGACCGCGCCAGTCAAAAAGATTTTAACCAGCGATCAATATACGAAAGACGTTTTTAATGCCAAAGCACAGATCGTCGGCCTCCACCGATTGGGAATTGACTTGAACTATGTGGCGTTTGATCTTCTGCTGGCTTCTTATCTGGTTGATCCGAGCGATAACAGCAATGATCTTGGCGAGCTGGCCCATGCCCATGACTATTATGACGTCAAAAGCGATGAAGAGGTTTATGGCAAGGGCGTCAAACGAGCAATTCCAACTGACGACCAGGTCTTCTTTACTCATTTAGCACAAAAAGCCCGGGCCATTCACGAGCTGCGCGCCCCAGTCTATGCCCAGCTTAAGGAACATGAGCAGATGCCGCTTTATGAAGATATCGAGCTGCCTTTAACCTATGTCTTGGCTAAAATGGAGATTGCTGGTATCAAGGTCAACGCACAGACGCTTAAAGAGATGGGCAGCAAGTTAAAGGAGCGCTTAGCCGAAATCGAGCAGGTTATCTATCAAGAAGCAGGTACGGAGTTTAACATTAACTCCACCAAACAGCTGGGCGAGATTTTGTTTGACAAGATGAAACTGCCGGTTATTAAAAAGACGCGTACTGGGTATTCCACGGCTGTTGCGGTTTTAGAAAAGCTGCAGGGTTATTCGCCGATTATTGGTCATATCTTGGAGTATCGGCAGATCGCCAAGCTGCAGTCGACTTATATCGAAGGACTGCTGAAAGTTATTCACAGCAGCGACCAAAAGATCCATACCCGCTATCTGCAGACGCTGACGGCAACCGGCCGCCTGTCTTCAGTTGATCCGAACCTGCAGAATATTCCGGTGCGCTTGGAAGAAGGTCGTCAGATTCGGCGGGCGTTCGTGCCAAGCGAGCCTGGCTGGAAGATTTTCTCTTCTGACTACTCACAGATTGAGCTGCGGGTCTTGGCTCATATTACCGGCGACAAGAACCTGCAGCAGGATTTTATTGATGGCAAGGATATTCACGAAAGTACGGCACGACGTATTTTCCATCTGCTGCCGGGCGAAGCGGTTACGCCTGATATGCGTCGTCATGCCAAAGCGGTCAATTTCGGGATCGTTTACGGCATCAGCGACTATGGCCTCTCACAAAGTATTCACGTTACGCGCAAGCAGGCCCATGAATTTATCGAAAGCTACTTTGAGGAATTTCCTGGCGTCAAGAAATACGTCACGGAGATCGTCAAATCGGCTCACGAAAAAGGCTATGTCGAAACGCTGACGCATCGGCGGCGCTATTTGGATGATATCCATTCCAAGAATTTTGCCAAGCGCTCATTTGCCGAACGAACCGCGATGAACACGCCAATTCAAGGCAGCGCGGCCGACATCATCAAGATTGCTATGATCAATATGGACAAGATGCTGCGGGCTCATGATCTTAAAGCGCGGATGCTTTTACAGATTCATGACGAACTGGTCTTTGAGGCGCCGGCTGCAGAGATTCCGACTTTGGAAAAACTGGTGCCGCAGGTCATGGATTCGGCCTTCAAGCTGGACGTACCGCTAAAGGTTGAAAGTAAGTATGGCGACACCTGGTACGATCTGAAAAAATAAATAAAGCTTTAGGCCGTGGCAGTCAAGGCTAGCCGCGGCTTTTGCTTTGAAATGCATTTTGAGCAAAAAATTGGTTGAAAACTGAAAATCAACTATAATCGATAATGATTCTAAAAGAAACGAGGACGATCAAATGCCAGAGATGCCAGAAGTAGAGACCGTACGCCGGGGGTTGATGAATATTGCCGCGGGCCGTAAGATTCAAGGAATTGACGTTTACTATGGGAAAACGATTGAAAACGACATCGAGAAGTTTCGGCAAGCCTTGATTGGTCAGACGATTGAACGGATTGATCGGCGGGGCAAGTATTTGCTGTTTCGCTTTACCAATAATCTGACCATGGTTTCGCATTTGCGGATGGAAGGCAGCTATTATCGCCAGCTCAATGATGGTCCAATCGACAAGCATACGCATGTAGTTTTCCATTTTACGGATGGTACGGAGCTTTGCTATCGCGACACGCGCAAGTTTGGCCGCATGCGCTTGGTTAAAACCGGTGAAGAGATGCAGGTCGGCGGCTTAAAAACTATGGGACCGGAACCAACCACTAAAGACTTTAAGGTTGACTATTTTAAACGAATCTTGAAAAAGAGCCGCAGCAAAATCAAGCCGTTTTTACTAAATCAGGATCACGTTGCCGGGCTGGGTAATATTTATTGCGACGAGGTTCTTTGGCAGAGCCGCATCAATCCCGAACAGCCGGCTAATACGCTGACTGACGAGCAGATTCAGATTCTGCATGACAACATCATCAAAGAGATTGCCAAAGCGACTAAATACAAGGGGACGACCGTGCATACATTTATGAATGCCTTTGGCGAAGCCGGCGCCTTTCAAAATCAACTGGAAGTTTATGGCCGTGGCGGCGAGAAATGCGAACGGTGCGGCCATAAACTGGTTAAGATCAAGGTAGCGCAGCGTGGCACGACTTTTTGTCCGCGTTGTCAGGCTTGGGCAGGTGATCAGAAATGACTAAGGTAATCGGTCTGACGGGCGGGATTGCAAGCGGCAAGTCAACCATCAGCAATATCTTTAAAGAAGTCGGTTGGCCGGTAATTGATGCCGATCAGACAGCCCGTCAGGTCGTCATGCCTGGCAGTCTTGGCCTAGCGCAGATCGTAAGCCGTTTTGGCAGCCAGGTGCTTCAGCCTGATGGCACGCTTGATCGTGCAGCGCTGGGCAGCATGGTCTTTGATGATCCCCAAAACCTCAGCGATCTGGATCAAATCGAGCATCCTCTGATTATGGCTGCGATTGATAAACAGCTGGCCGGCTTTAAAAAACAAGGGCTGCCCGTGGTGGTTTTAGATGTGCCATTGCTGTTTGAAACCGGGATGGATCAGGAATGTGATCTGACCGTTTTGGCAGTCGTTGATCGCAAAACGCAGCTTGAGCGGTTGATGAAACGAGATCATTGCAGTAAAGCCGCTGCTTTGAAAAGAATCAATGCTCAGATGCCTTTGGAAGAAAAAATGCGGCGTGCCGATGTGACGATCGACAATAACGGTTCACTTGCACAAACGCGACTTCAAGTGGCAAAACTGGTTGAACGAGTAAGTCAGCAAAAATGATCGCAAGTGTGATAAGATAAATGCATAACCTATTGACAGGAGGAATTCGGTATGCAATGTCCACACTGCCATCATAACGGATCACGCGTGGTTGACAGTCGTCCCAGTGAAGATGGTACCTGTATTCGTCGCCGCCGCGAATGTGCAACCTGTGGCTTTCGCTTTACTACTTTTGAGCGCTATGAGGAAACACCGCTGTTAGTAATCAAAAAAGATGGCACGCGGCAGGAATTCAATCGCCAAAAAGTCTTAAACGGGTTGGTCCGCTCGGCTGAAAAACGTCCCGTCAGCATGGAAAAACTTACCAGCATCGCCAATGATGTTGAAAGACGCGTCCGCTCACGTGGGGAAAATGAGGTTTCCAGTCAAGTGATCGGCGAATACGTTATGAATGCGCTCAAAGACGTTGATGAGATCTCCTACATTCGCTTTGCCAGCGTCTATCGGCAGTTTAAAGACGTCGACGCATTTATGAATGAGCTGGAGGCCATGATCAACCAGAATCATCAAAAGCATCAAGATTGATTAAGGAGGAGTCGTTATGGCTGAAGTGCAAGGGCGCTTGACGCCGCAAACCGGCTTTATCGTGGCCGCTGCGTCAGACTTTGTACGGTTTGACCAAGCGACTTTTATTGATTTTTACCAACCATTGCTAAGTCCCACCGCGCTGGGGCTTTTTTATGCTTTGCAAAGTCAGCTGGTCCCCGAACCAATGCTGGCCAAGCGCCAGGCCCACAGCATCATGCTGGATCGCTTGAATCTGGGAGTTGCTCAATTTGCTGAGGCCCGTAATAGTTTAGAGGGCGTTGAAATGCTGCAGACCTTTTATCAGCAAGATGAGATTGGCGGCGTCTATGTCTATGTTCTGCAGCCCACAATGACGCCTGAAGAATTTATTAATGATGATCTTTTAAGCGTTCGGCTGCTCCAGCAGATTGGCGAGCAGCGGTTTGACGAACTGGTCGCCCGCTCAAGACGCTATCAGTTCGATACCAGCCGTATGCATAATCTGACCCATGATTACTTTGAGGTTTTTCGACCGGATCGAGCGGCCTGGGATGCAGAACGGCCAATTTTAGACAATGCCAGAGCGACGGCGGTTCCTAAAAGCCAGGCAATCCAAAAAATACCGTCTAACAGCTTTGACTTTAACTTTCTGCTTGATCAGCTGAGAAATCGCGGCATTGATCTGCAAAGCGTTAAAGAGCAGCGAAAACTGATCATCTCAGAAAGCGTCCTGTATAGTATTGATGAGAGCAGCATGGCCGGCCTGGTCTACGATGCAACGGATTTTAGAAGCGGTATTCTGCAGCCCCAGGCTCTGAAGCGCGGCATTGCAGCCCATTATGCCGGCACGCAGCGCAGGTCAGACGATCCAGCCCCGACAATTCCGGCTGCTGCTGAAGATCTAACCGACTTGGGCGAGGTTGAGCGCAGCTTGATTCAAATGGCACGCCAGTACGCACCTTATGACTACCTGGCTGGAATCAAGCAGTCAAGCGGCTCTGGCTATGTCTCGCCAAATGAGCGCAACACCCTGACGCGTCTGGTTGAGCAGGGACAGCTGCCTGGCGAGGTTGTCAACATACTGATCTATCATATAATCGTCCAAAAAGAAAATACTACCTTAAAGGCCAGCCTGGCAGATGGGATCGCCAATGCCTGGATCAAGGCGAGAGTAAAGACGGCAGCTGACGCCATTCGTGAAATCAAGAATCATAAAAAGGACAATGATAGGCAGGTTTCATCAAAGTCCAAGCGCCGCTATTACTCAACTGGCCGCAACAATATCAACGAAGAACTGCCGGAATGGGCAAAACATCCAGAAAAAGTTAAAAATAAAAAGCCATCTGCTGAAAAACTTGCTAAGATTGACCAAATGCTGGCTGAACTTAATCAGCAAAAAAACAGTTCAGATAAAAAACAATGATTGGAGGGATTGCCAATGCGTCCTATCATAGAAACCATTAACTCAATTATCGGCGGGCAAAGCGGCTCACCTCAGTATCAGGAACTGATTAAAAAGGCCTACCAAGATCCTGAGGTGCAGAGCTTTTTGCGTAAGCACCGCGCTGAACTGACTGATGAGCAGATCAAGCGGGGCGGGTCAAAACTTTATGAGTTCTACCATGAAAAGATGCTGCTCCAAAATCATCAGACCAGCATTGCCCCAGGCTATACTCCTCAGCTGGTCGTCAGTGCTGGCCGAATCGACGTGGTTTATGTGCCGACTGCCCAGCTTAAGGCACAACAGCAGGCTGCCGAGTTAAGACAGCGCGTAACGACCGTGCGGATGCCTAAATTTATTCGTCAGGCCGATTTTAAACATGTAATTCGTGATAATGACGATCGCGTCAATGCTCTGCAGGCAGCGATGAGCTTTGTAGGGAGTTATCAACCAGGCCAGTTTCAACCCGGAATGTATCTCTCTGGAAACTTTGGGGTTGGTAAGACCTATTTATTGGGCGCCACTGCTAATGCTTTGGCTGAACGCGGTATTATCTCAACTATGGTGCATTTTCCAAGCTTTGCCGTTGAGATGAAAGGCGCAATCAAGGATGGTACGGTTGATGAACGGCGGGATGCCATCAAAAAAGCACCGATTTTGATGCTGGACGATATTGGTGCCGATTCAATGTCGGCATGGGTTCGTGATGATGTCTTGGGCGTAATTTTGGAATACCGAATGCAAGAAGAGCTGCCAACGTTTTTTAGTTCCAACTTTACCATGCAGCAACTGGAAGACCAGCATTTGGCCATTGATGCGCAAGGCGCGCGTGAGCCTTTGAAAGCCAAGCGGATCATGCAGCGGATTCGTTTCTTGTCGCGTGAGTATTATATTGAAGGCGAAAACATGCGGGCTGGGAATTAAATTGCTGCTTGACATTGTTAAAGTGGTTTAGTATATTAGTATCTGTTGAAAGAAAAAGCAGAAGCACCCGCTTCTCGCCTTGGTGACCAGAGTTGCCGGGCTGACGAGTTTAAATGACCGTTGACATTCCTTTGTCAATGGAGTTTAGCGGGGTGCAGTATGCATTCCGCTTTTTTTGCTTGATCTTTCTGCTAGTAAAATTGGAGGTGTGTTGCCATAGCTCAAGGAATGATTGTCAATGACGGTATTCGTGCACGGGAAGTTCGTCTGATCGACCAAAATGGTGAACAACTGGGCATCAAGTCCAAACGTGAAGCTTTGCAGCTGGCTGAGGAGGCCGGTCTTGATCTGGTGCTGGTTGCGCCCAAGGCCCGTCCTGCAGTCGCACGGATTATGGACTACGGGAAGTACCGTTTTGAGATGCAAAAGAAAGAACGGGAAGCCCGCAAGAATCAAAAGACGGTCACGGTTAAGGAAATCCGCCTGAGTCCTTCGATCGATACCAACGACTTCAACGTTAAGCTGAAGCGTGTACGGACGTTTATCGAAAAGGGCGACAAGGTGCGAGTTTCAATTCGTTTCCGTGGTCGGGCAATTACCCATAAGGATATCGGACGTGACATGATTGAAAAGATGGCCGAAGAAACTAAGGACATCGCAACGGTTGTGCAACGGCCAAAGATGGAAGGGCGCAGCATGTTCTTAACGCTGGCCCCTGCTGCTGATAAGGCAAAAAAATAATTATTAAGAAGGTAGGAAATAGTTATGCCAAAGATGAAGACTAATCGCGCTGCTGCTAAGCGTTTCAAGCGTACTGCCAAGGGTGGCTTCAAGAGTGCCCAAGCTTTCACCAGCCACCGTTTCCACGGTAAGACGAAGAAGCAACGTCGTCAACTGCGTGGCCTTTCCATGATGGACAAGTCCAACGTAAAACGTTACAAGAAGATGCTTCCTGCCAAGTAATCAGGGCATTTTACGATTAAATAATTTTTAAACAATCTAGGAGGATACCACTATGCGAGTTAAGGGTGGAACTGTTACGCGCGCACGTCGTAAGCGCATCATGAAGTTGGCTAAGGGTTACACTGGTTCCAAGCACCGTCTGTTCAAGACTGCTAAGGACCAAGTTATGAAGAGCGGTCTGTACGCATTCCGTGACCGCAAGGCTAACAAGCGCAACTTCCGTGAATTGTGGATTGCCCGGATTAACGCGGGTGCCCGTCAAAACGGTATCAGCTACAGCAAGCTGATGCATGGTTTGAAGCTGGCTAACATCGACATGAACCGTAAGATGCTGGCTGACTTGGCTGTTAACGACGCTGAAGCCTTTAAGGCCGTAGTTGACGAAGCTAAGAAGGCCCTCAACTAATTTGCGTTTAATACATTGATAAGGTTGGAGCAGTTAATGTTCTGACCTTATTTTTTTACCGCTGCCTTTGGATGGCACGTTAATTGAACCCTTACCGGTTAGTCGGTATAATTAAAATTAGAAATTTTTTACGAGGTGGAAAATGCTCGAAATGTTTAAACCGACTTGGATGGTTGAACGCGCTTATGAGATCTCACCAGCGGCTCTCAAGCGTCAAGGTATCCGAGCCGTCTTCAGTGATTTGGACAATACGTTGATTGCCTGGAACAATCCAAACGGGACGCCTGAACTGCGGGCCTGGATGGAGGAACTGCATCAGGCAGGAATTCCATTGATCGTTGTCTCTAATAACAGTCGGGCGCGAATCGGCAAGGCGGTTCAAAAGCTGGATCTGCCATACGTTGCGCGGTCGCTTAAGCCGCTTAGCTTTGGCATTACAAGGGCACGTAAGAAGCTGGGCCTGGCAACGTCTGAGGTCGTAATGGTTGGTGATCAGCTGCTGACCGACGTGGCTGCTGCCAATCATGCTCATATTCGCAGTATCTTGGTTAAGCCGCTGATTGAAACCGATAAGTGGGTGACGCGGCCAAATCGTTTTATGGAAAAATTCGTTATGCAGGATTTGCAAAAACAGTATCCAGATATGGACTGGCAGGAGGAACTTAAATAGATGACAGAAATGCATGATGAAGAATTGCGCTGCATTGGCTGTGGCGCGATAATTCAGACAACGGATCCGGATGGCTTGGGATATACGCCCAATTCAGCACTGAAAAAAGGACTGGAAACAGGTGAGCTTTACTGTCAGCGCTGCTTTAGACTGCGTCATTACAACGAGATCGCGCCAGTCTCTTTGACTGATGATGATTTTTTGCGTCTGTTAAATCATATTCGTGATGCACACGCCCTAATCGTTTATGTCGTGGACATCTTTGACTTTAATGGCAGTCTGATTCCGGGACTGCACCGCTTTGTGGGTAATGACAATCCAGTCCTGCTGGTTGGAAATAAAGAAGACGTACTGCCTCGTTCGCTGCGCCGGCGCAAATTGACGGACTGGCTGCGGCAACAGGCTAATCTGGCTGGTTTGCGGCCAATCGATACGCTGCTTGTCTCGGCCAAAAAGAACCATCAGATTGATCAGCTGCTGGCTGAGATTGAAAAGCATCGTGCCGATCGTGACGTCTATGTAGTTGGGGTAACCAACGTCGGCAAGTCGACCTTGATCAATGCCATCATCAAGCAGCAGACAGGAGTTCAAGACCTGATCACGACTTCGCGTTTTCCTGGCACGACGCTGGATAAGATTGAGATTCCGCTGGATGATGGTCATAAGCTGGTTGACACGCCAGGGATCATTCATCAAGAACAGATGGCGCATGTCTTATCGGCTAAGGACCTGAAAATCGTGGCCCCACAAAAGGAAATCAAGCCAAGGACCTTCCAGCTTAATGATTCACAGACCATCTTTTTAGGCGGCGTGGCTCGTTTTGATTACGTCAAGGGACCGCATGCCGGCATCGTGGCCTATTTTGAAAACAGTCTGCCGCTGCACCGAACCAAACTGGTCAATGCGGATGAATTTTATGCAAAACACTGTGGCGATTTACTGACGCCGCCAACCAGTGATGAAATGGCAGACTTTCCGCCGCTTGAACGGCATGAGTTTGCCATTAAGGAAAAAAGCGACCTGGTCTTTGAGGGCTTGGGCTGGATCACGGTACCGGCTGGCACGACGGTAGCCGGCTGGGCGCCTAAAGGAGTCGATGTCTTGGTACGTCGCGCAATGATCTGATTTAATTACAGAAAGGAAAATAATCTATGAATCTTCGCGGAAAGCAGAAGCGTTTTTTGCGTGCACAGGCTAACCATCTCCAGCCATTGTTTGCAGTCGGTAAGAATGGTCTAACCCAGGCTTGGCTCGCGCAATTGGATGGTGCTTTGGACAAGCGTGAGCTGATCAAGGTCAGCATTTTGCAGAATGCCGATGAAACGACTGGCGATGTCAAAGAGTTCATCGAACAAAACAGTGATATCCAGGTCGTCCAAGAGATCGGCCGGGTGCTGGTTTTGTTTAAGGTATCAAGCAATCCCAAGCTGCGGGAACTCTCACAGCGTGTTGAACGCATCTAGAAACGAGGTGTGATTCTTGCAGCAGGCTAAAGCAACGATCGCGATCCCTAAGCCGCAAGTTCAGCGTACCAGCTTTCAGCATCGCAAGCGAATCGGCATTTATGGCGGTACCTTTAATCCTGTGCATAATGCTCATTTACTGGCAGCGGATCAAGTTGGCAAAACGCTCCTATTGAACAAGGTGCTTTTCATGCCTGATATGATTCCACCGCATGTTGATCATAAAGAGGCCATTGATGCTGAAGACCGCGTCAATATGCTGCAGCTGGCAATTGAGGATAATCCTTTGTTTGGTATTGAAATGGCTGAAATTGAGCGAGGCGGCATCAGCTATACCTATGATACGATGAAATATCTGAAAGAAAAGCACCCCGATACCGATTATTACTTCATTATTGGTGGCGATATGGTGGACTATCTGCCAAAATGGCACGAGATCGATAAGTTGGTTAAATTGGTAAACTTTGTCGGTGTACGGCGTCCTGGAGCGCAAAATGACTCGCAGTATCCGGTGATCTGGGTTGATGTACCAGGCGTCGACTTCAGCTCAACCGATATTCGCGATCGGATCAAGCAGGGCCGTTCGATCCGCTATATGGTTCCCGATAAGGTTGCCGAATATATTAAGGAGCATCAGCTATATCATGAATGATGAATTGATTTATCAAGAGCATTTGATTCCAATGACGCGCCAAGAGCTGATTAAGCATCTGCGGGCCGCCTTGCGTGATAAGCGTTTTGAGCATGTGCTGCGTGTTGAGAAAACCGCAATTGAATTGGCAAAACAATATGGCGTTGATGTAGAAGCGGCCAGCATTGCCGGACTTTGTCATGATTATGCCAAGCAGCGTGCTGATGAGGACTTTATCAAGGTAATCAAAGCCAAGAAGCTGGATCCCGATCTATTAAACTATGGCAACGCGATCTGGCACGGTTTTGTCGGTGCTGAGATGGTTAAAGACGAACTGGGCGTGCATGATGAAGATATTTTGAACGCCATTCGCTTCCATACAACGGGGGCAGCCTATATGACCAAGCTGGCACAGATCATCTATATGGCAGATTATATTGAACCAGGTCGTGACTTTCCGGCCGTTAAAAAAGCACGCAAGCTTACCAGGCAGGATTTGGGAGCTGGCGTTGCCTATCAGACCAAGCATACGCTGCTTTACCTGATCAAAAACAACGCCCCTATTCATCCACAGACTCTGGCAACCTTTAATGCATGGGTGCCGCAATATGGAAAGGAAATTGATTAATGGACAGCAAAGAATTATTAAAAATGGCCGTACAGGCAGCTGATGGTCGGCGTGCCGAAGACATTACGGCCTTAAAAGTCGATGCGATTACGCCAATGGCTGATTATTTCGTTATTATGACCGGGGGATCCAATCGTCAGGTCCAAGCCATTGCCAACGCGATTATCGAAGCCGCGCATGAAAACGGCGTCGATATTAAGAGCGTCGAAGGCAAGCAGGAGGCACAGTGGGTCTTGATTGATCTTGGCGATGTGGTTGTACACGTCTTTCGTGAAGAAACGCGTCATTACTATAATCTGGAAAAGCTTTGGTCCGACGCGCCGCTGGTTGACTTGGGCGAATGGGTTAAAGAATAGTCATGATCTACGGAACGTTTGCCCAGCTGTACGATGAATTGTTTGAAAGCGATATGTATCAGCAATGGCGTGAATTTGTCGAGAGCCGGCTGCCAAAAAGCGCGCGAACGATTTTGGACGTTGCTGGGGGCGCGGGACGACTGGGCGTTTTATTGGCACAAGACGGCTATCAGGTCGTGGACTTTGACTTTTCAGAAGAGATGCTGAGTCTGGCCTTTAAGCATGCCCAAGAAGCGCAGGTGCCAATGACGCTGGTACAAGGCGATATGCGCGATCTGAACGGCTTGGAACAGTATGATGCGATTACCTGTTTTGCCGACTCGCTTTGCTATCTGGATGATTTTAACGATGTCCAGGCAACGCTTAAGCAGATGGCGGCGCATTTAAAAGATGATGGCTGGCTGCTGTTTGACGTCATTACGCCGTATCAGACCGATGAAATCTACCCTGGCTATATGTATAACTATGAAGATCCTGATGAGCAGCGGGCCTTTTTATGGCGCAGCTATGCCGATGATGACGTTGAGCATGGCGTGATCCATGAATTAACCTTTTTTAACCGCCTGCCCGATGATCACTACCAGCGGCTGCATGAAACGCATTTTGAGCGAGCCTATGAGTTAAAGGAATGGCGAGAGGCGCTTTTAAAGGCTGGCTTTAATCAGATTGAGGTTAAAGCTGATTTTGGCAGTCAAGCGATTGACGAAAAAACAACGCGCTGGTTCTTTATTTGTCGAAAGCAGGTGGATTAATGCATGCCGTGGGGTTGGTAACCGAGTATAATCCTTTTCATAACGGTCATCGCTATCACCTCAGCCAAGCGCGGGAGCTAACCCATGCTGAGGTTGTCGTTGCCGTAATGAGTGGCAATTTTACGCAGCGCGGCGAACCAACGCTGCTTGATAAATGGCAGCGCGCACAGGCGGCACTGACCAACGGCGTCGACCTGGTCGTTGAACTGCCAATCTTTATGGCCGTACAGCCAGCCCATCGTTTTGCGGCCGGAGCCTTGGAACTGTTAGCAGCCTTAGGAGTTGATGACGTGGTCTTTGGCGCTGAACATCCAAAATGGGATTTTAAACAGCTGGTAGCCGCGGAGCAAAACTTTACGGCTAGCGGCTTTAGTCAGTACAACGCGACTTTTGCCACGCAGTTCAATGAACAGCTGAAAGATCAGACCGGTTTGTCATTGACTGACCCTAACGATATCCTGTCATTTGGCTATTATAAGGCACAGATCAATGAACGACTGCCGCTTCGTCTCCACCCGATTCAGCGGCGTGGCAGTCAGTACCATGATGAGCGCATTGAGGGAAAGATTGCCAGTGCCAGTGCGATTCGGCAGGCTGTTTTAGAGCATGGCGATTTTAAGCAGGCAGTTCCCGTCCAGACGGCCCAGCAGCTGCAAAAGCTTCAGCAAGTGCCAAGCTGGGACGCAATGTACCCGATGCTGCGCAATCAGCTGATTCAAGCCCCCGTCGAGCAGCTGGCCCAGATCTATCAGATGGCAGAAGGGCTGGAATACCGCATGAAAGACGCGGCTCAGCGTAATCTGAGCTTTGCTGGCTTTATGAAGGCGGTCAAAACAAAGCGCTATACCTATGCGCATCTGTTAAGAGTCTATCTGTATACGATCCTGCAGCTTACCGAGTCGCAGGTGAGTGATCATCTTAAACGGCCCTATCTGCATGTTTTGGGCTTTAATGAACGCGGCAGAGACTATCTGCATTCGATTAAGAAGCAGGTTGAATTACCGCTTTTAACCAAGATTGATCAAAATCTGCGTGACGATCTGCTCAATCTTGACTATCGCGCAGGTAAGCTTTACCAGACTTTTACGCCGGTTGAGCAGGATTTAAAGCATGCGCCGGTGATTGTTAAGGGTGTCAAGGAATAAACATTGACAAGCAAACTTGGGACTAGTATAATAACGCTTGTTGCATTAGGAGGTTAGTACCGTGAAATGGACGTTGGCTGAACTTCATCGCTATCATGATGAGCCGCTGCATATTCAAAGTACTTTTGATCTAAACGCATCACTGACAGAACGGTTCCCTAATCAAGTCCTTAACTGTCAGCCTGTTGAGGTTGACGGCTACGTGGTCTATGATCAGGGTGATGCTACTTTAAGCGTCAACGTTAAGACAACGCTGACCGTACCATCCAGCCGTTCGCTGAAACCGGTCGAATTGCCATTGGATTTTGCTTTTGCTGAAACCTATGTCAATGATGAGACGCATGCTGGTCGCTATGAAGACGATGACTTGGTTTTCGTCTTGCCTGATCCGCATGATACGATTGATTTTGACAATGTTTTGGCGGAAAATATCATTGAGCAGATTCCAATGCAGGTATTGTCCGAAGATGAAAAAAACAGCTCGCAGATGCCAAATGGCAAGGGCTGGGAAGTCATTGCCGAGGACAATATCAATCAGGCACCGGATAAGGAACATGTTGATCCACGTTTCGCTAAGCTAAAAAACTTATTTCCTGATCAGGATAACCAAAATTAGCGAACGGTTAAAAACCACTAGTGGATAGATTATTTGAAGGAGGTGTCACACATGGCTGTACCAGCACGGAAGACATCCAAGACGCGTAAGCGCAATCGTCGTGGTCACATCAAGCTGACTGTGCCTGGCTTGGCTCCATGTCCAAACTGTGGTGAACTGCGCAAGTCACACATGGTTTGCCCAAGCTGTGGTTACTACAACGGCAAGCAAGCTGTTGAAAACAACTAATCACGTCGATTTTATTCGATTAAAGACCTTTCTCGAGGCGCCGGACCTGGGAAGGTCTTTTTTTATGTAAAGATTGTTAAAGATTGAAAAAATTTTAATTTTAACACAGTTTAATTAATCTCAAAGGTAGGGTAGATTAATTTTGTGTGATAAAATTGGTGTGGTTATTATGTGGGAGTAAGACCCACCAATTTAAACGAGGAGCGTTTTAATATGAGTCGGATTTTAATTATTGAAGATGAAGAAAACCTGGCACGATTCGTAGAACTAGAATTAAAGCATGAAGGATATGAAACCGATGTTGAGCTGGATGGCCGCGCCGGACTGGATGCTGCCTTAAATCAAGACTTTGACGTAATTCTGCTTGATTTGATGCTGCCAGAACTGAACGGGATTGAAGTTGCCCGTCGCGTGCGGGAAGTCAAGGACACGCCAATTATCATCATGACAGCGCGCGATTCAGTTATTGACCGGGTTTCTGGCCTGGATCATGGTGCCGATGACTATATCGTCAAGCCATTTGCCATCGAAGAGCTGCTGGCCCGCGTACGGGCACTGCTGCGTCGAATCAGCATTGAAGGCGGTAATGCCAAGAGTCATCAGACAACGGTTACGTATAAGGACCTGACGATTGAAAAGGAAAATCGCGTCGTTCGTCGTGGCGATGAGATCATCAACCTTACCAAGCGTGAATATGAACTGCTTTTAATCCTGATGGAAAACATCAATGTCGTCATGTCGCGTAAGGAACTGCTCAGCAAGGTCTGGGGATATGACTCCAAGGTTGAGACCAACGTTGTGGATGTCTATATCCGTTATCTGCGTAATAAGATCGACCGCCCTGGCGAAAAGAGCTACATTCAAACCGTGCGGGGTACTGGCTACGTAATTCGTTCCTAGTCGATAAAGAAGGGTCTTTATGAGCGAAAAGCAATCAAAATCATCTCGCTTCGTTTCGCTCAAGGTAAAGTGGGCCATTGGTACGGCCATCGGATCTTTAATCATTTCAATGATCGTGGTGATTTCGCTGTTCAGTGCCTTCACGCAAAACCTACTACAGCAAGAACGCAGCGAGCTTAATCATAATATGTCCGTCGTGGTGCGTCAGCTGGGGAATGCTGGCGAAAGTTCTCTGACCAAGGGCAAGGTGCGGTCGATTTTTGAGCATGAGACCAATCTCAGCAGCACGACCGAATTTTATCGTCAGCCTTTGGTTCAGGGCTTAAGCAATTCACGAGTGACGGTTACCGTGATGAACAGTAATGGGAAAAAGATTTTCCAAACTGCCAAGGCCACGCTGCCGCTTAAAACGTCCAAACAAGCTAAAACCGAAATGGTCAAAGGCGGCCATCATCAAATCATGGTTGGCCGCGAGCCGATCCTATCGCATGACGGCACGATCATTGGCTATGTTCAGGTCGAAAATGATCTCAAGCAGTATTATCAAGTCTTTAAACGCTTGATCTTGATTTCGGTGCTGGCCCTTTGTCTGGTCGTGATTGCCAGCGGCCTGCTGGGCTATTTCCTGTCTTATTACTGGCTGAGTCCATTAAACGATATTCATGATACCTTGACGGTGGTACGAGATGATCCAACCAGCGATGCGCGCGTGCCAAAAGACGTTACTGAATTAAATGACGAGCTGGGCGAATTATCGCGCATGTTTAATCAAATGCTTGATCAGACTCAGCGCTATATTGATCAGCAGACGCAATTTGTCAGTGACGTTTCACACGAGCTCAGAACGCCGGTTGCCATTATTCAAGGACACATGGAAATGCTGCAGCGCTGGGGCAAGGACGATCCCCAGGTCTTGGATGAGTCAATTGCCGCTGCCTTAAAAGAAACGACACGGATGAACAGTCTGATCAAAGAAATGCTTGATCTGACCCGTGCCGAACAAGTTGACGTTAAGTTTCACGATGCCGTCACTGAGGTTAAAGACGTGGTTGAACAGGTCTTTAACAATTTCAAGATGCTGTACCCTGACTACGTTTTCCGTTTTGATGACGATCTGCATGAAGACGTTCCAGTACACATCTATCGTGATCATCTTGAACAGATTCTGATCATCTTGTTTGACAATGCCGTGAAATATTCTAAGGATCGCAAGGAAGTTCATCTCTCCTTATCGCGCAACCTGAATTCCGTTGAAATCGGCGTCCAGGACTTTGGCGAGGGGATTCCGCAAGAAGACGTGCTGCATGTCTTTGACCGCTTCTATCGTGTTGATAAGGCTCGCAGCCGCAAAAAAGGCGGCAACGGTCTCGGACTGGCAATTGCCAAGCGGCTGGTAGAAGGCTATCATGGTCATATTGCCGTTGAAAGTACGGTCGGCTCTGGATCGCTGTTTCGGATTACTTTACCGATCGTGAAGGAAAAACCGATTGAAAAAGACAAATAAGCGTAATATTCAATTACCGCAAACAAAATAAAAACCTCGTTTCAAATGCTGAAGCGAGGTTTTTATATTTAGGCTGATTTAGTCAGATTTGCTTTTCTCTGGGCGTCTTCCATCAGTTTGAGCCGGTGATCCTGCTGATGAACCAGGAAAAAGCCAACCAGCGTGATCAAAAGCTCCGTTACTGGTACGGCAGCCCAAACGCCATTAATGCCGAATAGCCACCCCATTAGGATGATGGCCGGCAGCAAGACAATGTAGCCTCTTAAAAGCGATAGTGAAAACGAAAGCGTGGCACAGTTAATGGCGGTCAGGAAAATAATCATTAACAGATTGATCGCTGAAAATAAAGTGCTGGTAAAGTAGATCGGCATTCCCGCCATGGCATAGCGAGTCAGCTGCAGAGAATGATCATGATTGAACAGGGTAATGATCGGATGACGGAACGCAACCAGGGCGACAAATGCCAAAACTGCAATTGCCGCCGTAATCTTTATACCATGTCTTAAAGCCAGCCGGACGTTGCGAAAATGCCGCGTCCCATATTCGCGACTGGCCAGCGGCTGAACCCCTAAAGCGACCCCATTAGCGATTGCAACGGTGACGATGGCAATGTTTGAGATCACGCCATAAGCTGCCACGGCGTAGTTGCCGCTGAGCTTTAGCAAAACCATGTTGAAGACATAGATTGAAACGCCGGTGCTCAATTCGTTTAAGCATGCTGAAACGCCAAGCTTGGCAGCCGTTTTAAGCGTTTTAAGTCTTGGCCAGACCCAGTGCCATTCCAGCTGCCGATATGGAAAACGCTTATGAAAAGAAAGCACGATCAGACTGGTTGCTGGCGAAACGACTGCTGCCAAGGCGGCCCCCTCAATCTGAAGATGCAGGCCAAAAATAAAGAACCAGTCAAAGATGATAACGACAAAACTTTCAATCAGAGCAGCACGCATGGTTAAACCAGGGTGATTGTCATTGCGGATGAAATTAACGGAAATGTAGTTGGCCATAGTAACCGGCGCGTCAATTGACATCAGCCGCAGATACTTGATTGCCATGCCCATGGTCTGATCATTGGCCCCCAGAATCGTTGCCAGCGGCCGTGTAAACAGATTGATTAAAATAATGACTGCGGTCCCCAGCAAAACGGCAAAAATAACCAGTTCACTGTAGAGCGTCTTAACGCGTTCCGGATGGTCAATCTTGTTCAATGAAAAATAGGCAGCACCGCCCACGCCTAAAAGCAGGCCGGTACAGCTGAAAAGACTATAGATGGGCAGCGCCAGATTTAAGACGGTCAAGCCCATTGCTCCGGCAGCCATTGAGATAAAAAGCGTATCAACCAGAATATAGATTGAAAGGCCGACTGAAGCGGTAACGTTGCGGACGATGTAGTTGTTTAACTCGCCGATGATCGATTCATGATGTTTCAATTTTCACCATCCCTTTGCTTTAGGATCGCTGATTAGACAAACCTTGCTCATATTATAAAATAAAAACCAGTCAGCGTAATGGTTAAGCTGCATCAGATCAAAAAGAAAAAGCCGATTCGTCTCAAAAAAGAATCCTTGAGATAAATCGGCTCTGATGATTTAGATGATAATGCCATTGCAATGATCGAGCTCATGCTGGACGGCCTCGGCAGCAAAACCAGTTAATGAAAGCGACTGTTTTTGCCAGTTAAGGTCAAAATATTCAACGACGATCTGCTGGTAGCGAGTTGCTGGGCGCTGACCATCAAGACTGAGGCAGCCTTCCTTAGTCTGGTAAGGCTCTTTTTTGCTCGTCAGTTTTGGATTCAGCATGGCTACGCTGACTGGTCCTAAAGATACGGCAATTACCGCAACTGGCGCGCCGATCATATTGGCTGCCATCCCAACGCAATCCGCGGAATTGGCCGCGAGCGTCTCTAAAAGGTCTTTAGCTAAAGGGATGTCTTGTTTGGTGGCAGGGCGAGCTTTTTGGGCTAGAATCTGCAGGTTGCGACAGATTGGCTTGATCATAATTACGAGCTTCCTTTCTAATGATTTTGGTCTGAATTTATAAAAAGCACCGGGTCATGATCAGACCGCGATGCTTTAGGATCAATTACTTGGATGAATGATGATGCTGCTTGCCGGCATTGCGACGCCGATTCTTATTGGCAGCCGGCTTGGTTTTGACCGGGGACTTTTTAAGCTGTTCGATCGTATCAGTCGTCGGCTTGGTGGCAGCTGGCTGGGCTGGAATCGGGTCTGGCATCTTAACTGGGTGATCCTTCATTTCTTGTTTGATGTTTTCACGCAGCTTTGGTCGCCAGGCATTTACCAGCCAGGTCTGCAGAATAGCAAACAGGGCGCTGACCACAAAATACAGTCCCAATCCGGCAGAAGAAGACCAGGCAATAAACAGGATCATAACGGGGCTCATCAGCATCGCGGCGCCCATCTGCTTGCGCTGTTCTTTAGGTACGCCGATCATGGAAAGCCACCCCTGGACCATGTAGGCCAAAAACGCCAGAATTGCCAAAATTGCGCTTGGCTTCCCTAAAGGCATTCCCATGAACGTAGCATGATAAAGATCTGGCGAGTAGCGGATGGCTGCATACAGGGCAGCAAAGATTGGCAGCTGAATTAATAATGGCAGGCAGCCGATTCCGCCAGTCATCGAGATGTTGTTGTCACGATAGAGCTGCATCATCTGTTGGCTGACCGCGGCTTGTTCCTGTGGCGTCTTGGCGTCTTTTTGCCGCTGCTGCAGCTCACGCAGTTGCGGCTGCACCATTGCCATTTTTTCCTGCATCAGCGTTGATTTTTTCATTTGGCTCATCATGACCGGCAAAAGAATCAAGCGGACGATCACAACGATCACGACGATTGCCCAGCCATAGTTGTTTCCCATGTGCTGAGCCAGCCAAGTCATCAGGTGCTGCATGGGTTTGGCCATGTAGTTGTAGACCCAGCCGATTGGATGTCCATGCTTGTCAGTACGTACGCAGCCGCTTAAGATCAGCAGCATGGCGCCTAAAAGCGTGGCCACGGTGAGACGTTTTTTCTTCATTTTAAATAGCTCATTCCTTTGACTTCAATAAATTTAACATTTTGTATCTTACCTTAAAAAGGGCTTAAAATCTAGCAACTTCAACAAGATCACTGCATTTTAAAGTCCTGCCAGTCGCTTTGAATGGCGCGTGGCTCGATCTGCATGCCAGTGACTTTGGCATATGGATTGGGACCAGCCTGAACTTCTTTGACAAACATCTTGACTGCTTTGGCCGGACCTTGGACATCGATCGTCACGCTGCCGTCCCATTCATTTTTGACTTGGCCGACCAGACCGTGTTGTAAAGCCAGTTCGTGAGTAGACCAGCGGAAACCAACGCCTTGGACGCGGCCAGTGACGACAATATGATAATTAAGCATAAAAACCCCTCCCATAAGCGGTTGACGATTATCAAGGATCATTAGGATAATGGTATAATTAAGTTAACGATAAACTGAGGTGAAAAATTAGACTATGGAAGAATTAACTTCAATTCACAATCAACGCGTCAAAAACTGGAAAAAGCTGCAGACGCGCAAGTACCGTCGGCAAACCGGCCAATACATGCTGGATGGCTGGCATCTGGTTCAAGAAGCCATTCAAAGCGGACTGACGATTCATGAGCTGATCGGCACCAAGGCAGCGCTGGCTGAACATAGTGATATTGTATCACGGGCCAACGCGGTCTATCAGGTCACGCCTGAAATCATGCGTCATATTACAGAGACGATTACGCCCCAAGGGATCGTGGCAATTGTTGACATGCCGAATCTCAAGCGCAAGCCAGCTTTACCGTTAAAGGGGGCCTGGCTGCTGCTGGATCGGGTGCAGGACCCAGGCAACGTAGGAACGATGGTCAGAACTGCCGACGCGGCTGGTTTTGCGGGAGTAGTTGCTGGCGATCGGACCGCTGACTTCTGCAGCCCGAAAGTCGTCCGTTCCATGCAGGGCAGCCAGTTCCACCTGCAGCTGTTTGAAGGCGATCTAAACAAGTGGATTGCCGATTTTAAACAGCAGCAGTCGCCAGTCTATGGCACGCAGCTTAATCCAGCCGCCAAGAATTTCCGCGCTGTGCATCCTGGGACTGATTTTGCCTTGATTATGGGCAATGAGGGTCAAGGAATGAGCGATGAGCTTTTAAAGCAGACGACGGATAATCTGTATATTCCAATGCGTGGTCAGGCAGAGTCACTCAACGTCGCAGTTTCAGCCGGCATCTTAATGTTTCAGCTGAATGCCCAAAACTAAATCCTCAGTTGTCGTCAATTCTGCTGAGTTGCTTACTATTAATACTTACATTTTATAAGAGCTTATTAATTTATTTTTGATGGCAAATCATGTATGATATTGACAAATAAAGGAAGGGGCCAGTTACTATGAAAACCGAAAACGAATGGCGTCAAGACCCAGAATATGTATCCTTGGTCAAAGATCTGCTGGAACAGCCGGCCGTTAAAAGGCTTGCGCACTATAAGCAGCATCATCATTCTAATCGCCTGCAGCATTCGATTGCCGTTTCTTTCGACAGCTACAAGCTGGCAAAGAAAATGCATCTGGACTACAAGAGTACTGCTCGCGCCGGACTCTTGCATGATCTGTTTTATTATGACTGGCGAACTACCAAATTCAATCTGGGATCGCATGCCTTTATTCATCCACGGGTTGCTTTGCGCAATGCCGAAAAGATTACGCATCTGAACAAAAAAGAGCGTGATATTATCTTAAAGCACATGTTTGGTGCGACCATGGCCGTGCCACGCTACATGGAAAGCTTAATCGTGTCAATGGTGGACAACTACGAAGCTGAGCATGAGTTTTTCGGTCCACTGCGCAAAAAACTTGAACAGCAAAAAAAGGTTGTGGATTGGCATGCGACTCCTTCCAAAAACAGTAAAAAGATTTAGTTTTGAAGAGGGGAAGATTACATGGATCAAGTAAAGGCCAAACAAGATGATTTTACGCTGTGTCCAAAGTTTACAGAGACATTTGCCATGCTGGGTAAAAAATGGAACGGACTGATCATTGAAGTCTTGCTGCATGAACATACACAGCGTTTCAAGGATCTGGCCGCGCACGTTGATAAATGCAGCGATCGAGTGCTTTGCGAGCGTTTAAAGGAGCTGGAAGAAGACGGGATTGTTTCACGCAATACCTATCCTGGCGAGAGTCGGGTCGATTATTCGCTGACTGAACGAGGTCGTGATCTGGCGCCAGTTATGGAGGCCGTGCACGAATGGAGCAATCAGTGGTGCGGCAAAGACTAAAATTAGGACTTGACCGCGTTGCTATGATTGCCTAAAATAGCCTTATATTTAACTAAAACGACTTTGATGGAAATTAGTAGCTGAACCGACGGCACCTAGGGAGAAATGATCATCGACTGCAAGTCATTTCTGCTTTCATCAGTGAATTTCACTTCCGGAGTCGGTACCTTGTATCCCGGTTGACGACCGTTATCAAGTCATTTGAGCGTATGACATTGTCATAAACCAGGGTGGTACCGCGAACAACTCGTCCCTCGATTCGTCGAAGGACGAGTTTTTTTGTGGCCACGCTAAGGAGGAAAATTGATGGGTTTAAGAGAAAAACTTGAAGAATTGCGTCAACAAGGTCTCAATGAAATTGCAAACAGTGATGACCTAAAGAACGTTAACGATATCCGGGTCAAGCTGCTGGGTAAAAAGGGGCCAATCACCAACGTTTTACGCGGCATGCGTGATCTGAGCGCTGAAGAACGGCCAAAAGTCGGTAAGTTTGCCAATGAGGTTCGCGATGAGCTGCAGCAGGCTTTAGAAGATAAAAAGTCCAGTCTGGAACAGGCATTGATGAATGCTAAGCTGCAAAGTGAGTCAATTGACGTGACCTTGCCGGGAACCCCGGTTGCACAAGGCCAGCCGCACGTGATTCAGCAGATCATTGATCAACTGGTTGATCTGTTCATCGGGATGGGTTATGAAGTCGCAGTCGGCGATGAAGTTGAACAAGAAGAATACAACTTTGAAAAGCTGAACCTGCCCAAGGATCACCCGGCCCGCGACATGCAGGATACTTTCTACATCACGCCATCAGTTCTGATGCGGACGCAGACTTCGCCAATGCAGGCGCGGATGATGGAAACACACGACTTTTCTAAGGGACCGCTGAAGATGATCTCGCCAGGCAAGGTCTACCGGCGCGATACTGATGATGCCACGCACAGTCATCAGTTCCACCAAGTAGAAGGACTGGTTGTCGGTGAGCACGTAACGATGGCTGATTTGAAAGGGACGCTGGAAGTAGTTGCCCAAAACCTGTTTGGCGATCAGCTGAAGGTTCGCTTGCGACCAAGCTACTTCCCATTTACCGAGCCGAGCGTTGAAGCCGACGTTACCTGCTTCAACTGTCTGGGCAAGGGCTGTGCAATCTGTAAGGGCAATGGCTGGATTGAAGTCTTGGGTGCCGGGATGGTTCATCCAAACGTCTTGAAGATGTCAGGCGTTGATCCTGACGTATATGGCGGCTTTGCCTTTGGACTGGGGCCGGACCGTTTTGCCATGATTAAATACGGTGTTGAAGACATTCGTGATTTCTACCAAAACGACATGCGCTTCTTGACGCAATTTGATCAGAAAGGATAATTTCAATGAAAGTTTCATACCAATGGTTAAATGAATATCTGCCGCTTGAAAAGAACCAGATTGAACCCAGCGCGCTGGCTGAAAAACTGGCTCTGACCTCGGTTGACATTAATGAGGTCTACTCGCCAAGCGATGGCCTGAGCAATATCGTCGTGGGCCAGATCGAATCGGTCACGCCGCATCCAGACTCTGATCATCTCAATCTGTGCCAGGTCAAGATCAGCGAAGGAGCGGTCGTTCAAATTGTCTGTGGTGCACCCAATGTCAGTCAGGCAGCCGGTAAGAAGGTTATCGTTGCCTTAGCTGGTGCCAAGCTTAAAGACGGCACCAAGATCAAGCGCGGCAAGATTCGTGGCGAAGAATCAAACGGCATGCTGTGTGCGCTGCAGGAAATCGGCTTTAGTGACAAAATTGCACCAAAGGCTTATGAAGAAGGCATCTGGTTCTTGCCAGACGATGCCAAGGTAGGCGATGCCGTCTTTGGCTACCTGGGAATGGATGACACGATCATTGATACCGATCTGACGCCTAACCGGGGCGATATGCTGAGTATATATGGCAATGTCAATGATCTGAGCGCGATTTATGATCTGCCGAATAATTTCGTTTCACATGACGTTAAGGAAAATGGTACGCAAAAAGCTGCTGACATGCTGAAGATTACGATCCCTGATCCACAGATTGCACCAGCCTACAAAGCCCGGGTCATCAAGAACGTTAAGCTGGGCGAGAGTCCAATGTGGCTGCAGATTCGCCTGTGGAATGCGGGCATTCGGCCAATCAACAATGTCGTGGACGTTACCAACTATATCCTGCTCAAGTATGGTCAGCCAATGCACAGCTATGACTATGATCGGCTGCCAGCGCATGAGCTCAGCGTTCGCCATGCGCATGAGGGCGAAAAGTTCGTAACGCTTGATGAGGCTGAACAAACGCTGCAAAAAGAAGACATCGTGGTAACCTCAAACGACGAGCCAGTCTGCCTGGCCGGAACGATGGGGGGACTGAATACGGCAGTCAGCGATCAGACGCAAAACGTGGTCTTAGAAGCGGCTATCTTTGACTCAGTCATGGTTCGCAAGCAGGCTCGACGCTTAGATCTGCACAGTGAAAGCTCAATGCGTTTTGAACGAGGCATCAATCCAGAAACCGTGGAAACGGCACTGAACGAAGCAGCTTACTGGCTTCAGCAATTGGCTGGCGGTGAAGTTGAACAGGGGATCGTTACTGGCAGTGAAAAACCGGTTGAATCCACGCCGATTACGATGTCTGTAAACAAGGTCAACGCCGTTTTGGGTACGGAGCTGAAGCTTGAGCAGATTGAAAACATCTTTGATCGCTTGAAGTTTGCCTACACGCAGTCAGGTGATGATGCACTGGTCGTTAATGTTCCGGCCCGGCGCTGGGATATCAGCATTGCAGCCGATTTAAACGAAGAAATCGCGCGGCTGTATGGTTATGAAAACATTCCATCAACTTTGCCAACTATGACGCGGACGCTGGGTGGCTTAAATCCACGCCAAAAATTCTTGAAAGCTACGCGCCAATCTTTGCAAAGCATGGGGCTCAACCAAGCTATCAGCTACTCATTGATGAATGAAAAGCAGGCTCAGCAGTTTACGATTGATCCAGCCGTTACGCCAATGCAGCTGGACTATCCAATGAGCTCTGATCACACGACGGCTCGTGAAAGCATTATTAGTGGTCTTTTGGTTGACGTAGCCTACAATACGGCTCGCCAGGTTGAAGACATCGCGCTTTACGAACAAGGTCGCGTCTTTATTCCTAAAGGCGGTGAGCGTCCTGAAGAACAAGAGCACGTTGCTGGGGCCATGGCCGGCAGTCTGTTGGCTGACAGCTGGCATCTTGAGAAGCGTCCGGTTGACTTCTATCAGATCAAGGGAATTGTAGAACGCTACTTACACAACATGGCAATTGCTGGTACGATCGAATACGTAGCCGACAGCACGCGCAAGGAGATGCATCCAGGACGGACCGCCAATATTCTGCTTAATGGCAAGCTGATTGGTTTTGTCGGTCAGATTCACCCACAATTTGCTAAGGACTTAAAGATTCCAGCTACCTATGTCTTTGAACTGAACCTGGAAGCATTGATGGCGGCTGAAAAACTGCCAAAACAGTACCTGCACATCAGCAAGTACCCAGCCGTAACGCGTGACATTGCCCTGTTGGTTGATGAGGACGTAACCAATGAAGAAGTTGTTGATCTGATCTATCAAAAGGGTGGTCAATACCTCAAGGACGTGCATCTGTTTGACGTTTACACGGGCGCCAAGCTGCCAGCTGGCAAAAAGTCGCTGGCCTACACGCTGACCTATCAGGCTGACGACACGACGCTGACTGAAGATCAGGTTAACGATGCCTTTGCTCGAGTAGAAAAGCATCTGCAAGACGTCTTGAATGCTGAGATTCGTTAATTTATGACTGATTAGGGAACGTCAAAACTGGCGGTCCCTTTTTGTCATTTTGTTAGAGGAATTAAAAATGCCCCATTTTACCAAACAACAGCTGCGGCGCCAAAACATCGTCACCATAATTGTGATTGCTATTTTAATCATTGGCGGATTAGTTATTCATGGCTGGTTTAATCATGAGCTGCTGCCAGTTGATACTAGTGATCAAACCAAACGTGTGGTGGTGATTCCAAAGGGTACGACCGATAAACAGACCGGGTCCTTGTTAAAAAAACAAAAACTGGTACGCAATGCCTATGTGTTCGACTATTATTTGCAAACGCACAAGACGCAGGGAATTAAGGCCGGGCGCTTTTATCTGAAACGGAGTCAGTCAACGCCTCAGATTGTAGAAAAGCTGCAGCAAAAACCGACTGCAACGACAAATACCAGTGAATAACCTTGTCGCTGCTATCTGGCTGCGCTATACTAAATTTTGTATTGACAAATAAAGGAGAAATTTAGCGTGAACAATGATGACAAACGTCCAATCATTATTGGCGTAACGGGCGGCTCCGGCAGTGGTAAAACCACGGTCAGCCGTGCCATCTACAATCAGCTGCATGGCCAGTCCATTCAGATTATTACTCAAGATACCTACTACAACGACCAGGCCGACATGACCATGGAGCAGCGTAAGGCCGTTAACTATGATCATCCCCTGGCTTTTGACACGGATCTGTTGGTTGAGCAGCTGGACCAATTACGGCATAATCAAGCCGTTGAAATGCCGGTTTATGACTATAAGGCCTACACGCGGGCTAAGGAGACCGTGCATGTGGAACCACAAGACGTAATTATTCTGGAAGGCATTTTGATCCTGGATGATGAGCGCCTCCGTAATCTGATGGATATCAAGGTGTATGTTGATACTGATGATGACATTCGCATCATTCGCCGTATTCAGCGTGATATGGAAGAGCGGGGTCGGTCTTTGGATTCGATCATTGGTCAATATCTGGCAACGGTTAAGCCAATGTATCACCAATTTATCGAACCAACCAAGCGCTACGCTGATTTGATCGTACCAGAGGGTGGCGAAAACCAGGTCGCAATTGATCTTTTATCGACTAAGGTTCGCGACATTTTGGTCAAGCGCGGTCATACTGAACTAAAGTAACATTAATGATGGTTTACAATTAATGTTTAGCATGTTAACGTTGCAAAAGACGAAATTTAAAATCATTTCTAAATAAAAATCAAAGGAGTTATTGAAATGGCTGAAGAAAAAAGCTACCCAATGACGGCTGAAGGTAAGCAAAAACTGGAAGAAGAACTGGAAAACCTGCGTCTGGTACGGCGCCCAGAAGTAATCAAACGAATCAAGATTGCCCGCAGCTATGGTGACCTTTCGGAAAACTCCGAATACGAGTCAGCCAAAGACGAGCAGTCATTTGTTGAAAGCCGGATCTCACAGATCGAACACATGCTGCAGTATTCGGTGATCATCGACAACAATGACGTGGCTGCTGACGAGGTATCAATGGGTCGTCAGGTAACGTTTAAAGAACTGCCGGACGAAGAACCGGAAACCTACCAAATCGTTGGTGAATCCGAATCTGACCCGCTGAACGGCAAGATCTCAAACGAATCGCCAATGGCTAAGGGCTTGATTGGTCACAAGGTTGGCGAAGAAGTTGAAATTGAGATTCCAAATGGCACGATGAAGGTCAAGATTTTGGAAGTTAAGTAAGCTTCCAATAATTCCCCGCTTCAAAAGCAAAGTGGGGAATTTTTTATTACGTCTGTGTTGACAAATGTAATTATAAAGTTCAAAATGATCACGGTTAAAGATTACAATCGTAAACAAAAGGAGGATGAAATAATGATTAAAATCTTAGTTTTATTGATTGCTGTATTATTAATTGCTGCAATTATCTGGTGGTTCTTTGGCCGTCATCAAGAAAAGGCCGTTGCGGCTGACGTTAGTGCCGACAGCCAGGATCAGAAGGTAAAAGTAGAAGTTAATGGTGGTTATTCGCCAAGTACGATTGTCTTAAAAAAAGGCGTACCGGCAGAACTGGATTTTTATCGCAAGGATCCTTCATCTTGCTTGGAACGGGTCGTCTTTCCAGATATGGGAATCAACGAAAAACTGCCACAAAATCAGCTGCACCAGATTAAAGTTGATACCAGCAAGGCTGGCGAGTATGAGTTTGCCTGTGGGATGAATATGTTTCATGGTAAGGTGATCGTAAAATGATGAGCATCAAAAAGCGTTTTTGGCTGGCTTTGATGCTGGCATTGCCGATGTTATATGACATGCTGGCTATGTTTTTTAATTGGCCAATGATCCCAAACGGTGACTGGGTGGCATTGATTTTGACAACGTTGATCATGCTGATCTCAGGCCGTGCATTTGTTCAGAGTGCCTGGGCAGCATTTTTGCATCACCATGCCAACATGGACACGTTGGTTGCCGTTGGGACCATGACGGCATATCTGTACAGTATCTACGCGCTATTGCATCATCAAGGCGTATTTTTTGAAAGTGCCGCTTACATCATTGTCTTCGTTTTGCTTGGGCAGTACCTGGAAGACAAGATGCGCACGCAAGCCTCACAGTCAACAACCAGACTGCTGCAGCTGCAGGTTAAAAACGCCACGCTGATTAAAGATGGCCAAACCAAAGAAGTTCCGATTGAAGACGTTAAAATCGGTGATCGCCTGCTGGTACGTCCTGGTGAAAAAATTGCTACCGACGGCAAGGTAGCTGCTGGTCATTCAACGGTCAACGAGTCAATGATTACTGGTGAGAGCATGCCGATTGAAAAGCAGGCCGGCGATGCAGTGATCGGTGGTACCCTCAATCAAACGGGGATGCTGGAATATACCGTCGAAAAAGTTGGCAAGGATACCATGCTGGCTCAAATCGTTGAGATCGTCAAGCATGCTCAGTCCAGCCATGCGCCGATACAAAAACTGGCGGATCGGATTGCTGATATTTTCGTTCCAGTGGTCTTGATGATTGCAATTGCCGTTTTTGCCGTTTGGTACGTCTTTTTGGATGCTGAATTAGCCAAGGCACTGACTTTTGCCGTTTCGACAATCGTGATTGCCTGTCCGTGTGCTTTAGGAATTGCCACGCCAACTGCCTTGATGGTTGGTACCGGACGTGCTGCCAAGATGGGAATTTTGATCAAGAATGGCGAGGTTTTGGAAACTGCCAGCCATATTAAAAACGTGGCCTTTGACAAAACCGGGACGATTACGCAGGGACAGCCAGTCGTTACCGATGTGATCGGGGAGCAAGAACAAGCTTTAACACTGGCAGCCGGTTTGGAATCATTGTCTGAGCATCCCTTGGCTGGTGCCATTGTTAAAAAGGCACAGGATCAAAAGCTTACGCTGCCTACTGTTACTGATTTTAAGAATCTAACAGGCCAAGGCGTCACTGGCATAATCAATGGTCAAACCGTTTTTGTCGGCAAACCGGATCTGGCCAGCCAGTCAATTGCCAAAACACTGCAAGTCAAAATGAATCAGCTGCAGTCAGATGGCAAGACGGTAGCAGCAATCGGCCAAGCAGGCAAAGTAATCGGCTTGATTGCAATTCAAGACGTCCCTAAGCCATCTGCCAAGGCTGCGATTGAAAAGCTTAAGCAGCAAGGCTATCACACGGTTATGATTACCGGTGACAATGAGCAGGCGGCCCAAGCAATTGCCAAGCAGGTTGGCATCGATGAGGTAATTGCCTCGGTTATGCCAGGCGATAAGGCACAACGAGTCAAAAATCTGCAAAATCAAGGTGTAACAGCCTTTGTCGGTGATGGGATCAATGACGCACCGGCATTAGCAACTGCGGATGTCGGCATTGCGATGGGCTCGGGAACTGATGTGGCAATTGAGACGGGTGGCATTGTTTTAATCAAGAACAGTCTTAAAGATGTCGTCAAGGCACTTTCAATAGCTAAAAAGACCTTTGCCCGCATCAAGTTGAATCTGTTTTGGGCTTTGATCTACAATCTGATCGGTATTCCAATCGCGGCCGGTGTTTTCGCGCATTGGGGAATTGAGCTCAGTCCTGCCTTGGCGGGGTTGGCAATGGCCTTTAGCTCAGCTTCGGTGGTTGCCAGCTCATTGCTGTTAAACGTTGCTAAAATTGACGAATGAAAAAAAGAGGCTGGGAATAAAGTCTCAAAACAAAAAATGGCTGAAGATTGCGTGACTTAAAACGTTGATCTTCGGCCATTTCTATTATTAAAGTTGTTTTATATAGTAATCAAATAAATTTTACTGTCTGCGTCGAGTGCCAGATCTGATCCACCAGAGACTGGCGCCAAGACTGATCAGCGTGATCGCCGTACCTAAGATCAAGTATGGTGGGATGTAATACATTGAGACCGTATGCTTGCCAGCAGACATTGAGATGGCCATGAAGGTACTCAAAGCTTTTTTAGGCGTAACGGTTTTGCCATCAACCTTGACGTGCCAGCCCTGATCATAAGGGATGGTAGTCATTAAAAGATCCTGGCCAGCTTTGAGATTGACCGTGCCCGAGATTCGGTTGGCGGCATAGCTGGAGACCTTTAATGGCGATTGCTTTAAGGTCTTGAGACTGGCATTGAAGGCTTTTTGATTAAGCATGTAGAGACTGACGTTTTGCATCCAGAGCGTTGAGTTCTTGAGACTAAAGACGATCTTGATGGTTTTACCCTTAGCGTGGTTGGCGACGTTGACCGTTACCGTATTACGATAGGTATCGTATTGAGTCAAGGCCTTGCCGTTGATCGTAATCGTGGCATTGTTCTTGACGTTGGCGCCTAAAGTCAGGTAATAAGAATTATTGGTCGTCGGGGTAAACTCAAGCTCAATGCTTGCTGGCGTCAGCAGATTGCGTTTTTTAAACGTGGTTCCGGTAATCTGAACGGCGGATTGGACATTGCCAAACGTGACGTGGTTAAAGTTCTGGACCTGGAACAGCAACTGATTGACGCCGCGACCCGCCAGCGACTGGAAGATCTGCGACTGATAGGCCAATGGATCCAGCGTGTTATGCGTCAGATTCAAGACTTGGCTGCTGGCACCAAACGCAATCGGCAGTGCAGCTTGATTGGACTTGATATTGACCATTGAAGTCTGAGCAATCGTTTTTTGCTGCTTGAGATCGGGTCTGAGACTGGTCGGCGGCAAAACGGTACTGCCATTCTGTTTGCCATTATGCCGTTCCTGTAAGAAGTACTTAAAGCCCAGCAGTGAATCGGTAACCTGTGTGCCATCCGTGTAGGTGATAAAGCCATCGCCATCGGGCTGCCCAATTGCCCCCATGAATGCTGGCTGAGCGGGTTCCAGCGTTGAGCCAAAATGATCACCGCTGTTGAAATCAGCTTGGAATGGGTCATCCTTGGTTCGCATAAAGGTCTTGCCGGTTCGATAAAGGCCGCTGTCCAGCGATTTGAGCTTGGTAACGGCTTTATCCAGCTCTTTGGTATAATTGCCGAACTCAGCCTGTGAGACATAAGAAATGTTGTTTAGCGCCGTAAATGCGCTGGTGCTGACGTCACAGACCGCCAACATAATCAGCAGCAGGTCATAGAGTCGTGAATTGCCGTAACGCGGGATCAACAGCGCCAAAATGGCAATCGCTGCAAAGCCAAGCCCGATCAGCAGCTGATTGCGATTGATATACGAAAGATGACTGACCTGTTTTAGCATCAGGTAGGCAAAAATACTGCCGACTAAAACCGCTAAGCCAAGCGCGGTCGGCCACTTGATTCGAAAGCCAGGCTGCAGAGTGCGCACGGCCAGCCAGATGCACCAAAATGAAAACAGGTAGGAAAAGCGATATGGATACCAAACTGGGAACTGACCAGCGTGCCAGAACAGATCCAGTGCCTCAATACAAAAAGAGGCCAGTAAAAACAAAGTAATCAGACCGGCTGTCAGACGACCGGCAATTTTTTCGCGCCGATTGAAAAAGTAAAGGACGGCGCCCAGCATAATCAGCATGCCAACATAAATATTTGGCTGACCGCTTGGCATCTGATTGAAATTAAATGATCCGGGCACCAATTTGGCCAGCATCTTTAATGGATTATACTCAAGCTTCCAGTTCCATGACGTGGTCGTATAAGTGCCCTTGCTCTGTGTTAAGGCATAGGCAGTCGGCAGCAGAACGAACGCGCTGATGGCTCCGGCAAGCAGTGAGCTGCCCAGATAGCGTCCCAGGGTATAGCCGGCTGCATGCCATTGCCATTGCCAAGTCGTTTTCTCACTGGCAATCGTCCAAATTCCAAATAAAATGGTGAAGATGGCAACCATCCAGGCCATATAGTAGTTGTCGATCAAAGCCACTGCCAGCCACAGCGTATAGGTCCAGGGACTGCGGCCGGACAATAATTTGCGCTCACCATAAATGATCAGCGGCAGCAGAAACAAGACGTCCAGCCAGAGCAGATTGAACTGGTTGGCCACCATCCAGCCCATTAAGGCGTAGGGGGTCGAAAAAATCCAAATGCGTGGCCCCTGCTGAATCTTTTCACGGTCAAGCACCCAGGCCATCGCCAAACCAGCCAGTCCGTATTTAAGCAGCGTTAGAATGGCAATGCCGCTGGCCAGATGCTGTGCGGGGAAAAAGAGCAATAGCAGATTTAACGGGCTCCAAAGGTAGTAGGCGTTGGTACCCCACATCTCACCGCCCAGCCCTTTGCTAAATGAATAAAGCAGGCTGCTGGGATGATGCAGAAGCGATGAGCTCAGATAGGCAAAAAAGTCGACATACTGCTGACCAAGATCTACAGTCAAGACAGTACTGCTGCCAAATGGTGCCATGCCGCGATAAACAAAGTAGCCGCCCATAATCAAGACGGGCAGCAAAAAACTGATCAGCAAAACCAAACGGCGCTGACGAACGGTATGTGTCATATCAAAACAGATCCTTATCTTTAGGAATGAAAATTACGTTTTTCATTATAGCCATAAAGTGTGAAAACTTCGTGGTTTCCTTGCTTAAAATTCGTTAAATCATCTCATAATAGGTTTAATCTTGCAAATAAAAGTGTATAGTTAAACTCTTGAGGACAATCTTGCAGTTCGATTCGGTCGTGCTGCAAAAAATTTGTTAAAATAGACTTATTCTGTCTAAGGAGATTATTAAAATTGAAGTTCTTAAATCGCTTTAAGGGCATCTTCGATCAACGCAAAAAGAGCAAAAAAACCGCGCAATCCGTGATTCCATCGCGATTGAACTTTTTGCTATGGGTCGTAGCGCTCCTTTTACTGGCCTTGGTTGCCCGCTTGTTTTATCTGCAGGTGCTGAATGGATCATCTTTTAAGGCTGAGGTTAAAAGCTCGGATACGACCGTGCAGACCAACAATGTTCAGCGGGGGATGATCTATGACTCATCTGGCAAGGTTTTAGTCGGCAATCAGGTCCATCAGGCAATTACCTATACTAAAGGCGCTGACGTTACCAGTGCGGATCTGTATAAGATCGCCAATCGCCTCGGTAATTACGTCAACGTTGGCACTAAGACCAAGCTGACGCAGCGTCAGGCAGAAGACTACTATCTGGCCGACAGCGATAATCTAAAGGCGATTGTCAAGAAGCTGCACCTGTCCAGTCAGGTTACCAGCAATGGTCAATACAACAAGGCATTGGCCTACTTGAACAAGCATCCAGAAGTCTACAAGCTGACCAAGCTGCAGCAGAATAAGGCGCGGATCTATGCTGCGATGAGCGGCGCCTACTCGCTGTCGACGACCTATATCAAGTCAACCGGCGTTACCGCTAAGGAATTGGCTGAAGTCGGCGAGCATCTGAGCGAAATGCCAGGGGTTAAGATTGGGAAGGCCTGGACGCGAAATTATCCACAGGGTAAAGACATTCAAACCTTAACCGGGACGCTTTCATCTGGGCTGCCAAGTGATGAGCTGAACTCCATGCTTGCTCAAGGATACTCACGAAACGATGACGTTGGGCAAAGCTATCTGGAAAAGCTCTATCAATCGACTTTAGCCGGCTCGAAATCGCAGACTGAGGTTATGACGACTGGCAATACCACCAAAGAAAAGGTTAAGTATGCCGGCAAGAAGGGTGACAACCTGGTCTTGACGATTAATTCCAAGTTCCAAAAGCAGGTTCAAAGCATTCTGGAAAAGAACTACTCATCAGCTGGGATCGCTTATTCAACCGGGGTCTATGCCGTCGTAATGAATCCAAATACCGGCGAGATCTATGCAATGGCTGGGATTGACCGGGACCCAACGACTGGCAAGCAGACTACCGATGAGATCGGGGCCATCAACCATCCGATTACAATGGGATCGGTTGTTAAAGGGGCCATGATCATGGGTGGCTTTATGAGCGGTGTCATCACGCCAAGCAACAATACCTTGACCGATATGCCGATCAAGCTGGCCGGGACCAGTGCCAAGACTTCTTGGTTCAACAAGACTGGTAGTGCCAACATTGCCTTGAATGCGGCCACGGCTTTGGAAGTTTCATCCAACTCGTACATGATGCAGCTGGCCATGAAAGAAGGGGGCATGAAATATGTCTCTGGTGGTGCGATTGACCTTGACCCATCGATCTTTACCAAGCTGCGCTACTACTTCAAGATGTTCGGCTTAGGGGTTAAGACAGGGATTGACTTGCCAGGCGAAAGCTCGGGCTATGAGGGTCCTTCCAAACAGTCCAACATCGGTTCGGCACTTGACCTTTCGTATGGTAACTACGATGGCTATACAACGATTCAGCTGGCTCAGTACATGTCCACGATTGCCAATGGCGGCTATCGGATGCGGCCGTACATCGTTAAGCAGGTGCGGGGAACCAACAAGGATGGTTCGCTGGGAGCCATTGAATATACTACTAAGCCGGAAGTCTTGGGAACCATCCCAGCCACTGCTGCCGAATGGAAGATCGTCAAAGAAGGTCTCTATGATGTGGTTCACGGCTCAAGTACCTACATTACTGGTAAGAAGCTGGCTAGCGATACGCCATCGATCTCGGGTAAGACTGGTACGGCCGAAACGTTCTACAAGAACAACAGCACGGTTACGCTCAGCTTTGCCGGCTATGCACCATCTGATAATCCACAGGTCGTAGTTGCCCTGGCTATTCCAGGCGCAAGCAACTCTGATGGCGGGGCCAACCTGACGATGGCTTCGCAGATCTTTAAGGCCTTTTGGAAAGATGTTAAGAGCTCGAAAGATTATCAATAGAGCTGTAAATAATAGCTGTCAAGGGAATTTCCTTAACAATCTTGGACAAAACTCTGGTCAAAGCAGCGAATTGATGATATAGTTGTACGAGTTAGGGTTACGAATAACCAATTAAATCTGAAAAAAGTTTGGAGGTTGCCACCAATGCGTGTAAACATTACTCTTGAATGTACTTCATGCCACGAACGGACTTACTTGACCAGCAAGAACCGTCGTAACAACCCGGACCGTCTTGAACTGAACAAGTACTGCCCACGGGAACGCAAGGTTACGCTGCACCGCGAAACCAAGTAATTCAAAGCTAACCAAGACTCAGCTGCTGACTGGCAGTTGAGTCTTTTTTCTTTTCAAAAAGAAGCATGTCTGGCTGCTGATGCATCTTCTTAGCTTGATGATGACCTCTGATTATGATGCTGATCTGAAACGCTTGGTTGTTGAAGAAGGCGTTTGGCAGATCAATCGTTGGCATAGCTGGCCTTTAAGCTGAAGACTGCTTTTATGGATTGGGGGAAGCAATTTGGTATTTTGGTGCAAATTATGCGAACGGTTGCAATTTTTGCGCAAAAACGCTTGCATAAATTGCCATTAGCGGTGATAATTACTTTTTGTAAACGTCTGTCAATACGTTTTACGGAGGGAGAGAGAAAATTGACACATTCAAAAAAGGAAATGCGCAAGGCGTATCTTGCCCGGCTGCAGCAGCTGGATCAAAATACGCGGCTGCGCGAACAGCATCGCCTAGCGCAAAAGCTTTATGATCTGCCGCAGTGGACCAATGCCAAGACGGTTGCACTGACTATGAGCCAGTCGTTTGAGCTGGACACGGCACCGCTGATTCTGCATGCCAGGCATGAGGGAAAAAGAGTGCTGGTTCCGCGCACGTTGCCGAAAAGACAAATGGAGTTTGTTCAAATTGATGAGGATACCGAATTTGAAGAAACTGGATTTGGCGTCTTGGAACCATTGGCAGGGAAGGTCTTGCAACCACAGGAGATCGATCTGATCGTTGTACCAGGAGTGGCCTTTACTGCTGATGGCAAGCGGCTGGGCTTTGGCGGCGGCTATTACGACCGTTACTTGGCAAACTATTTAGGCCAGACGGTTTCTTTGGCCTTGACTACACAGTTGGCTGATGTAGCTGAGTGGCCGGTTGAGGACCATGACGTTATGATTGGTCAGGTCGTTAATCTAGAGCAGGAATAAACATGAAAGAAGCATGGCAAAAAGCACCGCTTACCAGTCTGATCATTTTGATTCAAGTCATTGTATTCATCTTGATGACATTGGCGGGCGGCTCGACTAATTCCCAAGTGTTGATTGAATTTGGCGCGCGCTATACGCCGCTGATCAAGGCAGGAGAATGGTGGCGCTTGATTACGCCAGGATTCGTGCACATTGGACTCACGCATCTGGTAGTCAACAGCGTAACGCTTTATTTTATCGGCATGTATATTGAAAATCTGTTTGGGCACTGGCGGTTTTTGGCGATTTATCTAGTAAGTACGCTGATGGGTAATCTGGCCAGTGCGGTCTTTTTGCCACAGTCAATTTCTGCTGGTGCCAGCACTGGTATTTTTGGCCTGTTTGGCGCCTTTTTGATGCTGGGACTGGCCTTTTGGGATGAGCCGGCAATTCATTCGCTGGCCCATCAGTTTTTAATTTTGGTGCTGCTTAACCTGGGAACCGACATCTTGGTACCGGGAATCGATCTGGCCGGTCATCTAGGCGGCCTTTTAGGTGGCTTCTTTATGGCGGCTGTGGTTGGCGCACCGCGTTTGGGCAGGATGGACTTGCTAAAACGCTTTCTAAGTGGCACTATATTGATTGTAACGATTACAGTTTTTTTGGAAATGGGATTGCTAAAATGAAACCAATTCGTGAGATTCGCACGCTATATGATGTTCAACAGCTTTTAAAACGTTTCAACGTCTTCGTCTACGTTGGCAAAAGGCTTTGGGATATTGAGCTGATGGCTATCGAAGTTGACAATCTTTATCAAGCAGGTGTCTTGGACAAGGATTTGTACATGCAGGCTAAACTGGTTTTAAGAAAAGAGCATCGCATTGAAGAAGAACTGAATCAAAAAAACAAATCGCCTTATTGAGGCAAGGGATTTATTGAGGTTAAAGGAGAAATTAGAGCATGAACAAGAAGTTAATCGGTGTTGACCTTGGTGGGACTACGATCAAGTTTGCTATTTTGACGGATCAAGGCGAAATCCAACAAAAGTGGTCGCTGCGGACTAACATTTTGGATGAAGGTTCTCACATCGTTCCCGATATTATTGAATCCATCAACCATCACATTGATCTGTACAAGATGGACCGCAGCCAGTTTATCGGGATCGGCATGGGGACGCCAGGAACGGTTAACCGCGAAGAAGGAACGGTCATTGGCGCCTACAACCTGAACTGGAAGACGCTGCAGCCAGTCAAGGAACAAATCGAAAAAGGTACTGGCCTGAAGTTTGCTCTGGACAACGATGCCAACTGTGCCGGCCTGGGCGAACGTTGGAAGGGTGCTGGCCATGAGGGTGACGATGTGGTATTCATTACGCTGGGAACTGGCGTCGGCGGTGGGATCATCGCTAACGGCAAGCTTGTTCATGGTATCAATGGTGCTGGTGGTGAAGTTGGTCACATCATCGTTGAACCGAACGGCTATGAATGTACCTGCGGCAACCACGGCTGTCTGGAACAATACGCTTCGGCTACCGGGATCGTTCACCTGGCTCAGGATGCTGCTGAAGAATACGAAGGCAACAGCCGTTTGAAGGCCATGATCGACAATGGCGACGAGATTACGGCCAAGATCGTCTTTGACCTGGCTAAGGAAAACGACTTTTTGGCAAACGAAGTCGTTAAGAAGGTTACGTACTACCTGGGGCTGGCATGTGCCAACATCAGCAACACGCTGAACCCTGAAACGGTGGTTATCGGTGGTGGGGTTTCCGCAGCTGGTGAATTCCTGCTTAAGCGCGTTCAGCAAAACTTCCAAAAGTTCGCCTTCCCAACGGTGCGGACTTCCACGCAGCTTAAACTGGCTCAGCTGGGCAACGATGCCGGCGTGATCGGGGCAGCTTCATTGGCGCTTGACTTTATCGCTGATGAAAAATAAACTATTTATTTGAAAGCTATTAAAAGGCAAGGAAGCACGTCTAATACGTGATGAATTGCCTTTCTTAAATTAAAACAAGCATGTTTGGAGGAAATTGTTGTGGTACTGGGAATGAGTTCGGGATGGTTGCTTTTTGACATCATCGTATTGGCAATTTTGGTTGGCTGGGGAGTAAGTGCTGGGATTAGTGCTTATCGGCGCAAGCATTATGCCACGGTGCTGGATGAAGATGCCTTCCGTGAGGGCATGCGTAAGGCGCAGGTGATTGATCTGCGGCAAAAGGATGCTTTTGATAAAGGGCACATTTTGGGCGCCCGCAGTCTTCCATACATCTATCTCAAGCAGCAGTATGGCGAACTGCGGCCAGATCTGCCGGTTTATCTTTATGATGACGGCATGCAGCTGAGTACGCAGGCCGTGACTTTCTTGGCCAAAAAAGGCTACCGCAAGCTCTACATCTTAAAGGGCGGCTACGCGGAATGGCACGGCAAGACGAAGAAAGCCAAATACGCTGACTAGATAACAAAAGGCTGTTGCAAGCTTGCAACAGCCTTTTTTATAATCTTAAGAGAATTACAGTTGGTGAGAAGAGCGTCCCTTGCGAGTAGCAGCGCGACGGTTCTCATCAAAACGATTTTCTTCTTCTTCGATGGGCTTAACGACCGTCTTGTGGAAAGCTGCTACGCTGCCTGCTACGGCACCGAGCGTCGTTAAGGTTCCCAGGATAAAACCACGTGTAAATTTTTTCAAAAGAGTAGCCCCCTTTATGTCATTTGGCTTTATTATGACCGATTTTTGATTGATTTACCAGTAATTTAAGACAAGGAAGTGTTAAATTTGACTAAAGCAATTGCGATCGTTGGTCCTACTGCAGTCGGCAAGACCGCGCTGTCGATTCAATTAGCTCATCATTTAAACGGCGAGGTGATTTCAGGCGATTCGATGCAGATCTATCGCCATTTGGATATCGGCACGGCCAAGATTACGCCAGCGGAAATGGAGGGCGTACCGCATCATTTGATCAATATTCGCGACCTCAACCAAAGATTCTCGGCTGCTGAGTTTCAAAAACTGGCCAACGAACAGATTGAACAGATTGAACATAAAGGGCATTTGCCGATGATCGTTGGCGGAACCGGATTTTACCTGCAGACGCTGACGGAAAATCTGGCATTGGGCGCGGATCATTTTGATGAAGAATCACAAAGAATCCGTGACTACTGGCATAAAATTGCAGAGCAGAATGGTTCTGAATACGTTTGGCAGCAGCTGCAGCAGAAAGATCCTCAGGCGGCTGCTCAGATTCCAACGGGTAATTTGCGACGCATCATTCGAGCTTTAGAGGTCATTGAAAAAACCGGTCATCTTTTTTCGCAGCAGACTCAGACTAAAACGGCAAATGATTTTTTGCTGATCGGCTTGACGACAGAACGTTCGGTTTTATATGAACGAATCAATCAGCGGGTCGACTTGATGATTAAAAATGGTCTGATAGATGAGGCACGCTGGCTGTATGAACAGGGCGGCGAAAACTATCAGTCTGGCAAGGGAATCGGCTATCGTGAGCTGTTTTCGTACTTTAAGGGTGAGACAACGCTTGACGATGCGGTAGCTAAAATTAAGCAGGATTCCCGTCACTATGCCAAGCGTCAACTGACCTGGTTTAGAAATAAGATGAACATTCAATGGTATGATCTGGTTAGCGGTCGGAATACGACTAATGAAATTGAAGCCGTCGTTAAAAACTGGTTAAAAAATTAAAGTTAAACGTTAGTCAAACTAATTAATCAACGCGATCGACTGTGAAAGCCCTATCAAAAATTGACTTATTCTCCTTCAATTGGTAGGCTATTAAAGTAATCAGAGGGAAGGCTGAACATAAGCATTAGCAATGACCAATCCCTTAATTGGTCTAGCCATCTGAAACTAGTTGTGAAGTAGCAATCGTGGAAGGAATGGAATAAAATGGCAAAACACGTATTCACTAAAGAAGAAGTTCATGAATTGGTTGAAAAGGAAAACGTTCATTTTCTGCGGGTAATGTTCTCAGATCTGTTTGGTACGACTAAGAGCGTGGACCTGCCTGTCAGCCAATTAGACAAGCTGATGAACAACAAGATGATGTTTGATGGCTCTTCAATTGACGGCTTTGTCCGCATCAATGAAAGTGACATGTACCTCTACCCTGACATGTCAACTTGGCTGGTCTTTCCTTGGGGTGAGGAACACGGCAAGGTAGCCCGCGTGATCTGCAGCGTGCACATGACTGATGGTACGCCATTTGCTGGTGACCCACGCAACAACTTGATCCGCGTTTTAGACGACATGAAGAAGGCAGGCTTTACTTCATTCAACATTGGTCCGGAACCAGAATTCTTCTTGTTCAAGACTGATGAAAAGGGCAATCCAACGACTGAAGTAAACGACAACGAAAACTACTTTGACATGGAGCCTGCCGATGCTGGTGAAAACTGCCGTCGCGACATCGTTTTGGCACTGGAAAAGATGGGCTTTGACGTTGAGGCTGCGCACCATGAAGTTGCTCCTGGCCAACACGAAGTCGACTTTAAGTACGCTAATGCTCTGGAAGCTGCCGACAACATTCAAACGTTCAAGTTTGTTGTTAAGTCAGTTGCTAAAAAGCATGGTCTGCACGCTACGTTTATGCCAAAGCCATTGTCCGGCATCAACGGCTCTGGGATGCACACCAACATGTCACTGTTTGACAAGGACGGCAACAACGCCTTCTACGATGAAAAAGGCGAACTGCAATTGTCTGACACGGCCTACCACTTCCTGGCTGGTATCTTGAAGCACGCGCGCGCACTGACGGCAATCTGCAACCCAACCGTTAACTCTTACAAGCGTCTGGTACCAGGCTATGAAGCACCGGTTTACGTTGCATGGTCTGCATCTAACCGTTCACCATTGATTCGGATTCCAGACGACCGCAAGATGGGAACGCGAGTTGAAATGCGTTCCGTTGACTGCACGGCTAACCCATACCTGGCAATTGCTGCTATTTTGGAAGCCGGTCTGGACGGTCTGCGCAACAACCTGACGCCAATGAAGGAAGTTACGGAAAACATCTACATGATGACGCCAGAAGAACGTGAAGCCAAGGGCATTGAGGATCTGCCATCCAACCTGCACAACGCTTTGAAGAGCCTGCGTGCTGATGAAGTCGTTCGTGAATCGATGGGCGAACACCTCTACAAGAACTTCTTTGAAGCCAAGACGCGTGAATACGACGGTTACCGTCAACACGTTTCTGACTGGGAACGTGACAAGTACATGCTCCAATACTAATTTGTGTTTTGCCAAAAAGGCCTGCCAAGCTGCAGGTCTTTTTATTTTAGCGATGAAAAAAACGCAGCGTTGCAAGTGACGCTGCGTTTTTTAAATCAGAATCGTGACAAAAACTATTCACTGAGCTTTTTGGCATCTGCATCCAGCTTAGCGAAGCCTGAACCACTAGGCTTTTTGTTGCCACGCTTTTCCATAGCCTTGCGGGCCATTTCTTTTCGTTCTTGCTTACTCAACTTACGTGCCATAATAGTTTCGCCTCTTTTCTTGACATTCAAGTAGTCCACATATGTGTAATACTCGAACAACTATATTATAGTCATTCTGGATAAATTTGCAACCGTTATCGCCAATGGTAAAGATTTTGCAACTACCTGGATTAATCGCTTTAAAAGTTGTCAAAAATCCGCTAAGATTAAATCAGTATTAAATTAAGGAGTTAAAGCTATGGCAAATGTTGAACAGACAAATGGTGCGCTTGATGTAAGCCAAGCAATCAATAAACAAATTGCTACTAAGATCAAGTATCTGCAAGAATTGGAAACCGCGGTCGATCATCATGATGACTGCAAGGTATATCAATTGCTGGACAATCAACGCTATGCTGCTGAAATCGAGCATCGCGAGCAGCAGCCGAATGAACAGGGCGTAATGAACCTGGTCGATGATCTGGCTGATCAGTTGAGCAATTTTTTGAGTGCCAACCTGATTCAATATTTGGGCAAGGCCTATCCATTCTTTTACTACGAGGAATACCAGACTGGTCACTACCGCATCTATTTTGGGAATTGGTGGGATCGGCGGCGGTTTGGCGAATTAGACGTGCTGAATATCCGCTTTGCCTTTGATCAGGAAGAATACCAAAAGCTGGCGCGCGCGTTTGAGCTGAGCAAGCAAAACAAGCGCTATAACAGCGATCGCATCGAACAGATCTCCAGTGAAAACGATCGTCTGCAAAAACTGATTGACAGTCGTCAGGAACGTGAGCAAAAGCGGGCCGAACTGCAGAGTCAGCTTAAGGATGCCAGTGCGCACAGCGGTTTGTTTGAATCCAATAAAAATCGTGAAGCACGGCAGGTAATCGTCGAACAGATCAGCAAGTTGGAAGATGAAGAACAAGAATCAAGAACTGCTGCTGATACAATCAAAGAAAATGAGCGCGTAGTCCTGGATCTGTCCAAGGAAAACACAATCTTGAGCTACGAACAAAAGAGTATTGTTGATACGTTTGGCACGTTTGAGGACTTTGAACTAGCCAACCGGAATCTGTATGCCAGCTATCTTAAGAGCCTGGGCGGCAAGCAAGCGGGGGTGAGCGCAGATGAGCAATAATCAAATGATCTCAACGGCGGCCGATCGCGTTCGCTCGCTCAGTAATTCGATCGCCCAAGGACTGGAAGTTGGTCAGCGCTATGTGGCTCTGCTTAATCAGCTGACTTCGACCAAGGATCCGAAAGAACTGCTTGCGGCAACGGAAAAATTGGAAGGGCTCAGCCTGGAAAATGCATTTGTCAAGTTCCCACAGCACTATCAGCTGGCCGACTACTATCTGCTTTTAATGGCGCGGATGCTGGAATTAAACAATGAGTCTGGCTTGACAATCGAAGAAAACGATATTCATCATCAGCTGTTGGCCAAGATTTCGCCAATGGAGGATCAAGAGCGGTTTACTTTTGAGATTGATCCGCGTAACGGCGGGGCCTTCTTTGCCGAGCAGCATCATCATGAACCGCTGTTTTATCTGAATTTAAAGCACCAGATTCTGAAGTTCAGCAATCGGGCACTGGTTGACTTTTTCATCGTGCGTCAGACGCAGAAATTCAGTGACCTTGATCTGCAAGCCGTGGTGCAGCCAATGATCAAGTTTGCCCTGCTGCTGGAAAAACAGCTTAACTTCGTGATTGACCTGGGCATCTTAGAAACTGGCAATGGCGCGCGGTTCCGTCTGCAAAAACCAGATCTGCCGCTGACGATTATCGATCGATTGTTTGTCAAGACTACGGATACCGACTATATGCTGCTGAGCCTGCCGCAAAACAATGGTGCCGAATTGCGGCTGGATCAAAACGTCCGTCTGCAATTGGCTTTTGATCCGGATGACTACAGCCAGGAATGGAGCTTTCGGGTATTAGACAGCGAGGAGCGCGTTTCATTTTTTGATGTCTTGTTGCACTATCCGCTGGTTCGCGAATGGTATCTTGACAACCGTGAATTTTTAGCAGTCCGGACCGATGCAATGATTTTTGCTGCTGATGAGCCGGAAAATCTGACGATGACGACGCCTGATCAGCTAGCCAGTCAAATCGAACAGCCGACTGCTGATTTGGTTGAAACAAAAGAAGCAGAAGAAAAGGAAGATTAGTTTGTTAGATATTACTAAGTTGCTGCACGAATCAATTGAATTTGACTGGCAGCTGGATGAGGATCATGATATTCAACTTGGCGCCGAAGCTCGTGTACAAAACGTTTTTACTGCCTTGGACGTTGAGCTGGCAGAGATTGCCAATGCCGCGGAATGGTTCAAAGTGTGGAAGGAACATCAAGGAAAGCAGCTTCCCGGCCGGACGCATCATCAGACGGTATTAGAAGAATACGTTGACGCGCTGAATTTCTTTTTGCTGTTTAGTGCCAAAAAGCAGTGGACGCATCTGATCGTGTTGGATGAGCAAATGCTGACCCGGATCAAAAACGGCAAACCGGCTGAAAAGGTACCAGATTGGAACAAGGAATATCTGGCAATCAAAAACTTCTTGTATGGCAGCTACTTCAATCATCGCCAAGAGGATTTCCGTCATGCCTGGCATCTGTTCTTAAAACTGGGGCTGGTTGATTTTGGCTTTACTGAAGATGAAATCATGGCAGCCTATGAAGAAAAGCTGAAGATCAATATTCAGCGTCAAGAAGACAACTATTAAGTCAATCAAGCTCGCAAAAGCCGTACGTCACGCTTTTGCGAGCTTTTTTTGCAGGGGTGCAAAAGAAAGGCAGCGCTGATTATAATGCTTTAAGAATCGGTTTTTCGGGGACCCGCTGTTTCTTCAGATAATAAAAACGACATTCGCCATTTGACGGATGCCGTTTTTGTTGATAAGGAAAGGCGATGCTTCTTGCCGTTAAGCTATGGGACTTAGCGACGGGGATTTTATTGCCAAAAGATTTGACCAACTACAGATAAAGAAAGAATCAACGAAATGATAAAGAGTGGCAACATTTTGTAATCCCATCAAAAGCATTGTCTATATATTTCATTATTGTTACTTTTGTTAAAAATGCAATAGTTTTGTAACATAAAACCATATCTTAATAAAATCTTAAACTTTACATTAACTAACACGGCCATTGATATGATTGAAAAAAGGCTACAATGGATTTCAGTCGTACACTTTTTATTGCGTCGACTACAAAAAAAGAGCGCAAAAGCTTCACCGCTCGAAACCATATCAGCAATCGCATCAATCATTGCAGCAATCATTGCATTGCTGGATTGGCTAGGATTAAGCCTTAACACTCTTGAAATAAGTGAGAGGGGAAACCAGCTCTCACTTGTTTTAGTATATAATAACAAACGGAGGAGAAACATGGAAAATCCGACTAAAATTAAATTAGGCCTGTTATTTTCAGTTCTTGCTATTATAATATCAATCTATAATTTGCTAAGATGATTTCAAATGAACATAAACTTAAATGATAAAAACATTATGACGGCAGTAGAGGCTTTAAAAATTTGGGGGTTTAAGTGACAGTTACGTTAAAACCAGCCTCCGTCAAAGTAAGCAAAAATGGCCAGAGGGTTCTTATCGAAAATTTGGTCATACTTTGGTAGTAACAACTGATGGCATGGAAGCTGTTACTGGGATTAAAGATCCACGAAAAAAATAAAACGACTGTCGTATGACGGTCGTTTTTTAGTACGTTGGGACACTATTGGGACACCTATGCAATCAAGAATGCCTTTATATCAGTATTTTTGACGCTTTTTATATGGGGCAAGTGGGAAAAGCATGGATTGCCCCAAAAAACTGTCTAATCCATTGATATAAAAGGGATCTCAAATTCTGAATAGTTTTTAGGTAACAAAAAAGGTAACAAAATTAGTCATTAGCTAATGCAGCTAGAGTATTGGCAGCCTGATGACTGGTTACCGGGTGTAAGTCAATATAAACTTGCATCGTTGTAGCGACATTGCTGTGGCCTAATAACTTGGAAACATCAGTAATAGGTGTTCCAGCTTCCAAAAGCAGTGTTCCATAAGTATGTCGGAGACCGTGGGGCGTGACGTACGGTAGATTATGATCCTTTTCTAATTGATGCATCCATTTGCCAGGTTTACTTGGCGTTAACAGTCCACCATTGATATTAGTGAATAGCAATTGTTTTTTGTTCTTAAAGTCTAGTCCAAGAATTTCCATTTCCTGCTTTTGATGAGTGTACCATTCACTAAGTACCTTAACAGTTTGCTTGTCAATTGGTATGTGTCGCACTGAGGAGCTGGTTTTAGTTTTGCCGATTTTTAAACCGTTCTGTAGATTACGGGTTACTGAATGATGAATATAGATATAGCCATCATCGAGATTTATATCTTGCCATTTTAATGCGGCAACTTCAGATTTACGGCAACCAGTGAAAGCTAACAGCCATAAAAAGGCAAAAGCTCGTGGCAGCTTGGTCTGATAGTCAGATTTTAGGGCTTTAATGAAGATCTGAAATTCAGATTTGGTAAAGCTTTTTGGTCGATGATTTGGCTTTACACGAGGGTATTTGATCAGACCATTAGCCATTGGATTTTCGAAAATTAAATGCTGGGCAAGCGCTTCGCGGAAAATCATAGCTGCTTGCTGCCCTAGCTTAGCAACGTTCTTACGGTGTTTGGACCATTCCATTACCGCAGCTTGACATTCAGCAGTCGTAATCTTTTTAATAGGTCGATCGCCAAGAGCCGGTAAGATATAACAACGGAAATCTCTAGTAAATCTAACAACCGTTGATTCCTCACGACTGGCAGTATATGGGCCAATAAAAAATTTTTCATAGACTTCGCGATAGGTCATATTGTGGTCAATTTCGCGACCTCTTGCACGTTCAACTTTAATATTTGCAGCGAATAACTGGGCTTCTTTCTTAGTACGGAAGCCCTTTTTTTTATACTGCTTGCCAAGACTATCTCGATACATTACAAGCCATTTTATTTGGCCGTTTTTAAGTTGATATTTTTGATAAAAAGCCATTTTCTCCTCCATGTACGCATGGTTAATCGGCATTGGTTGTGCGTTTTGAAAGAGTGACTAAAAAAGCTATTTATCTAGATCTTGGGTAATTTCACGTTCTAACAGATCGCTGAAGTCATCTAGGATCTTTTTCTTTTTGGCTGACGTTAGATTGGCTTTGTTTTTTATAAAGTCAAGACTTACTTGGCCTCGATATTGCTGATAGGCCAAGCATAGCATATCAACTAAGCTTTGATTCGTAATCGGTAGTTCATCACTATTTAGCTGTTGATGATTCCGTACTCGATCTTCAACAGTAGGGGAGTAAGCAGATGGGAGTGCTTCAGATACCAATTCTTTTGTCTTACCATCTGCAACAAGTTTTTGTGCTTCTTCAAAAGAAAAATGATCCTGTAATCCAACTAAAACTTTTAATTCGTTTGCATTAGGCGGAGTGATGTTGGTTACCCAACCATTAACTATCTTTCTGTTAATTGGATCAACTTTTATATTGTGGGCGAGTGCATACTCATTATATCTAGAGAAATTTTTCTTTCGATTTTCTTCAACAAATAAGTCGTAATTTGAAAGATCCTCATTAATACCCTGCAGATATGAAACCGAAACCCCAAAATAATCAGCTAGTTTTTGCCAAGTCTTCAACTTTGGCTCACGACGTTCGTTTTCATAATTATTAATAGATTGTTGAGAAATTCCAACTTTTCTACCTAAGGCATTTTGAGTTAAACCATTCTTCTCACGTAGGAATCTAATGTTATTCATATGGTCTATCCTCCATGCAAATAGTTTAACAAAAAAAATATACCAAAACAACAAAATGTAGTCTTGACAACGATAAGGAGTTGATATATTGTTAACTCAACAACAAAAAGTTGTTAAGGAGAGATGAAATTTGAAACTAACAGAAAAACAATTACATCTTTTGCGAAGGCGAAAGGGTGAATTGAATATTTCAATCAATACATTAGCTGGCCTAGTAGGGATAAGTCGGTGGACGATGGCAAAGATTATTAATTTTAATGCCAATGTGAGGCCAACGACCGCGTCTAAGGTTAATGAATGGTTGTTGGATCAATATTCTGCTGAATATTTAAAGGAAGAAGGAGGGTGGTATTAATGCAACTGACAATTAATTTACCGGATGATTTTTTCGATCAGGCGTTAGCGGAATCGGTTGCAAAAATTGCCAATAAATCTCAAACAGACGATTATCCGCCATTTATGGATAAAAAAATGGCGGCTAAGTTTCTTGGCTGCAGCCGTTCAACTTTGGATAAATGGATTCGTAATGAAAATTTGCCTTTTATCAAAATAGATAATATTTATCGATTTTCGCGTGAAAAATTGGTTATTTGGCTAAATAATCACGAAATCTAGAGTAGAAAGCATGGCTAGTCGGCATTGGTTGTGCATTTTGAGATTAGAAAGGAGAGTATAACGATGACACGGATTATTAAAGAGTACACGAATAAATTTACGGTTATCAGCAACAGCGAAGTTCAAGACAAGCGCCTTAGCTGGAAAGCGCGCGGCATCTTTAGTTATCTCTGGTCAATGCCTGACGATTGGGACTTTTATGAGGTTGAAATTGCCAAGCATGCTCCAGACGGTCGCGATTCATTGCGTTCTGGGCTGACAGAACTTGAAGAGTACGGCTATCTAAAGCGCGAACGTGTACGAAACAATGGCCGACTCGGTGGAGCTGTATGGATCATCACTGACAGCCCAACTCCTAAGTCGGAAAAACCAACACCTATGTTGGAAAACGCAACACAAGAGCCACCTATGTTGGAAAAGTCTACGCAGACTGGGGCGACACTACAAAATAAATACCACACAAAGGACTTACCTGACAAAGGACTAACAAACAAACAGGCTAACGCCTCCTCAGCTGACGCTGATTTGTCTGTGTCCTTCAACAAACTTTGGGATCTCTATCCGAAGAAACAGGGAAAGAAAGATGCCTTCCGCCACTACAAAGCATGGCGAAAGAAATCTAAAGACAATACAGATGATTACCTGCTGCGTAAGCTGAACGAATATAAAGCATACTTGGCAGATAATCAATGGCTGCATGCAATGAACGGTTCAACATGGTTTAATGGTCGCTTTGATGACGACTATTCAACTGCCAATAGCCAAGGCTATCAGAAACCACAACAGTCACAAAGCGATGGTGGCTTTGTTCAAGAACTGGTTGACGGCAAATGGACGCAGAGCGAGATCAATGCTGCCATTAATGGTGTAAATAGTCTTAGCCCACAGCAGAAGGCTTACTACACAAAACCTATTGACCAAGAGGGAAATACACAATACCGACTTGACTATTTGGCAGGAATGGCAATCCCAATTAGCGATGCAATTGATCAGTAGAAAGGAGCAAGTACTATGGCAATGCATAGCATTGCTGGAATGGCAGCGTCCATCTCAGCAAATCTTAAAAGAATTGCAAAAGAAAAAGGTCAGCCGTTACCGGTTGACCTAGATAATAAAAATGCTGTTGAGGCCTACATAAAAGCCAATAATGATAAGTACATTGGCGCGTGGAACCAGCAACTTAAACGTCAGAAGTTTGACCATGTCTATACGCAAAGTTTATGGTCTGGACAAACTCCGATTACTTTTAATTTTAACAACTGGGACTCTTCAAGGCAAATCAGTAAACAACATGCCGAGCAGCTTAAGCAGCAAGCCCAACAGCTGGCCCAACGGATGTTGATGCCTAATGATGAACCATTCAACGTCATGCTTGAAGGCTCACCTGGCACGGGCAAAACGAGCTTGGCAGTCGCTATGATTGACTATATAAGGTATCACGGCTACCGGTGGGGTTATCTCAAACATCCAGATGGTTTTGTAGACAAATACAAGCGCTACGCTGATGTGTTCTTCCTGGCAACTGACGAGATGCTTGAACTTGTCTATCGCTCAATAGATAGCGACAGCAAGGCACTTGATCGACTGCAACAGGTCGTCAAATTTGCCAAGACAGCTGATGTGCTGGTGCTTGATGACTTCGGAACTGAAGGCGGTATGAAAGGCACAATTCGGCCAGTGCATAAGACTATGCAGGAATTAATGTATAACATTAACAATGCACGCGGAAAAAAATACACGATTATAACAACAAATAATACCGTCGATGAGTTACGGAATATGTACAACGTCAAGCTGATTAGTCGACTGATTCCGAGTAATCCTCAACATATTATCGATTTTAGCGGCCTGGCAGATTTTCGCCGTCAGATTCTTTAAAAAATTGTTATATGACCAATATATGTAAAAATCCAGGCTTCAGTACGGTATTGTCAATAACATAACCTTCAATCTCATGATAATACAATGGCCTGACGAGAACTTTTTTGAGAAAAATAGGGTAGTAGTCTTATATATCTTAAAAACGCTTAGACGTGATTGTAAGAAAAAAGAGTACAAAAATCAAAGGAGTGATAGATGATGAGAGGCGGAGCACGTCCAGGCGCTGGACGTAAGAAAATGCCAATAAAGCGTCAATCGCATAGCTTTAGATTATTTGATGCAGAGTATTTCTTACTCAAAGAATGCCAAGATGCAATTAAAGTCGGAACCTCGTTTAAAATTACTTTTGATAAGGGTAAAGGCTATTTTGAAAAAATTGAAAAAAAAGAGGTACAGACTACCGCAGTTGATGTTGATGAAAAGGGTGAATCATTAACAGCGGATCAGGAAAGAGCATATCGTCTCATTATGTCTGGTGCTAATTGCTTCATCACTGGAGGTGCTGGGGTTGGTAAGAGCTACGTGTTAAAACATGCAATTAATGGTTTGGAAAGGGCAGGAAAAAGGGTCGTAACCTGCGCACCAACAGGTATCGCAGCACGTAATATTGGCGGAGCTACACTGCATCATACATTAGGTATACCAATCGGCATATTGGAGCCAAATAAGGAAGCATCAATTAGCAAACGTGTACAAGAGCTATTGGACGTAACTGACGTTATTGTTATTGATGAAATAAGTATGGTACGTGTTGATGTTTTTGATTGGATAATAAAAATCATTGAAGCTGAGGCTAAACCTCACTATAGCGTTAGTTCTAAAAAGAAAATCAGCAATAGGATACAGTTGGTTTTGTGTGGCGATTTTTGTCAGCTACCACCCGTTATTAATGCGAGAGAAAGAGAAGCATGGCAAAGCGTTTATCCCAATAATCCTGATGGTTTTGCTTTTTTGTCGCCTAAATGGCAGTTCAAAACCGTTCAATTAACAAATGTTGTACGTCAAAAAGATAAGGACTTCGCAGCCTCCTTAAATGAAGTGCGATTAGGAAACGAAAAAGGTCTTGCTTTTATCAACTCTCACAAGGCTAAAAAGTGGCAAAAGAAAGCTATCAGTCTATGTGCTACTAATGCTGAAGCCGTTAGCGAAAACAATAAAGGTCTCGACAATTTAAGCGGTACAGAAGCTGTCTATGTCATGGACAAGACAGGACGAGTTAGTCGATCGGATATTGGAGGCGTTCCTCAAAAATTAAGGTTAAAAGTTGGTTGTCGGATTGTTCTAACAACTAATAATGCAGACGAAGGATATGTTAATGGTGAATTTGCCACCGTTAAAGAATTAAAACCCAATAGTATTATCGTGTCATTAGAAGAAGATGACAAACGTGTTGAAGTTGAAAAAGTTGACACGTTGATTGAAGAATACGAAAAGGTTGTTGATGATAACGGCCAATCAAAACTTGAGAAAAAAGAGATTGGCAGTTTCCGGCAACTACCAGTACGGTTGGGCTATGCAATTACGATTCACCGTAGCCAAGGCCAGACCTACGATCGCGTCAATTTAAAACTTGGCAAGATTTTTGCCACCGGTCAATTGTACGTTGCATTGAGCCGTTGTAGAGCAATTAGTGCTACATATTTCAAGCATAAAATTGAACCGAAGAACCTATTTATAGCATCTGAGGTTAAAGAGTTTTATCAAGATCTTGCTTAAAAAGTCAGCTATTTTTCGAATGAGTTTTTAGACTGTTTTGTAAACAAAAAATCGCGACACCAAAATTTATTTTGAAAAAAAGTGTGTGATATATTACCCCACATGCTGTGATGATAGCATGATCATTGCGTGACAACGTAGCCCACCGGCGAGAAAATTCGTACTACTACCCAGATCCCCGCCACTGGTGGGCCGCCGACGTGTCGGTGGTAGATCCCCCTTATGCTCTTTAACCTAAATGAAACGTAGAAGGAGTATGTCATGGCATCTTCAAAAATTGCAATCAAAATTGATGCGTCAGTTTATGAAAAAATTTCGGCTGAAGCAAGACAAAATAACCTCAATAAAACTGAAATGTTGGAGTTGATTGTGGAGAATTATTTTCACGATCAGACCATCGAACAAGGGAACGCAGAATTAAAATCAATCATACGCAGCTACAACGAAAATCTCGCCGCAATTTCAGAAAATCTGAAAAAGCTGGCTGGCGATTCGGAAACGACAAAGAATTATATTCGAATGTTTTTTGAAGAGCTGACCGGCGTATATGATCCAGATGATCTTGACGGTGATTTCAATTTTAAAAAGTAAAAGGACAGATTAACATGGATTTTGAAAATCATTTTTCAACACGCTTTTATGAAAAAACAAAATCAAATTTGAATTACTTACTAGCACTGTGGGAAGCAAGACCTTACTTGATAAAAAAATTGCCAAATAATCGCAATGCCTTAATCAACACACTGCTAACTGACTATACTAATTTCCTAATTGAAAAGCAGCGTGGTAATTCTAAAAAAACATATGATCAAATTGCAGCTGAACTTAATCACTCAAGATCCGAACGTGAGACGATTGAAAAATTGCATCGTGAAAATGAGCAATTGCACAAGGATAATATGCAGCTACTCAATCGCATAAACGAGCTTTATTATCTGCAAATGATTGCGACGAAAGTTTTAATCGAGACTGGTGGCTTAAACGATCTTGAATCGATGTTTGAATTCGGATCAACTGAATACAAAACTCATCAAGCTTTAAAGCAATTAGTTGATGAAGATAACAAGCGATTGTTCGTGAAAACTAAACGTCCTCGCTCTACAAATTAAAAGGTAGATTATAGAATGAAGTTAGCCACCCAGTTGGTGGTAAATAAAAAACGCCATTCGGCGTGACATCAGGTATCATATTAAGTGAACCAAACCTATATGAAAGGATGTCCGTCAAATGACGCACTTAAATGATACCATGTCTACTAGTTTATTGACTACTCATAAAAAGAATGCTCATCTTACTAAAGAAGAACGTGTGATGATTGCGACTTTAAAGTCGCAAGGACTTTCCAATCGCGCAATTGGTCGCCAATTAGGAGTTAATCATCAAACAATTAATAACGAGCTCAACCGTGGTACGGTCCGCCAACTTCGTCGTCAAAAATCTAATGGTAAGATTTACGAATATTCTTACTACATCTATAGTTATGAAGCTGGTCAGGCCACATATCTTGAACATCACCGCCATTCTGGTCGTCGTCGCTTATATTATTCTTCAAAGCAATTTTTACGATTAGCTGATCAGCTAATGCTTGGTGAGTTTGACGACCACCATTACTCCCCACAAGCGGTTATTTATAAGGCTCGAGATTTAATGAATGATGGCACCCTGATCCCAAAGTCGGTTGTAACTTTATATCAATGGATTAATGAGGGTGTGCTTCGTACGTCCAATTTAGGCCTCTTTGAAAAACCTAAACGTAAGCATCATCAAACTCATCCGCAAGCTAAAAGGTGCTTAGGGCCTAATATTGCTCAACGACCTCAAACTGCGGACCAACGGTCCGAAATTGGCCATTGGGAACTGGATACAGTTCAGGGACAGAAAAACGGTAATGACAGTGTTGTACTAGTAATGACTGATCGCCTTTCACGAGTTAATATCACGACGAGTAAAATTGCTGGTAAAACTGCGCATGCAGTAAATCAGTTCTTTATAAATTTGCGCCAGAAAATGGGCACAGATGCTTACTATCGCATTTTTAAGACAATAACCTCTGACAACGGTTCAGAATTTAGTGAGTTAACACAAGTTCACGATCATGTTTTCTATGCTGATCCGTATTCCCCTTGGGAACGTGGATCCAATGAGATCAATAACCGGTTTCTCTGCAAGGAGATTACCAAAGGTGAAGCTATAAATAACTATAGTAGTGCTCAGATCATAGCGACTAATGATTGGATGAATCACTATCCACGAGCTATGTTTAATGGACATTCGTCAATGGATATCTATCGTAAGGCCTTCTACCAAGAGATATCACAGCTCCATCAACCAATAATCAATTGGTCAGTATTATTTATTTGAGTCCAGTGGCTAACTTATTCTTGAAATTTAGGAATACTAAATTCACAAAGAATCATTACAAGTTATATAAATCTGGGAAACTATGGGTAGCGGCCTTGGTTACTGCTACCGTATTGGGAGGAGCAGCCGTAACGACAACTGCTCATGCAGCCGAAAACACTGCAACAACTACTAATGCCGCGGCAGTTAGCCGACCGGCTACTGAGCTGACGACCAGTTCTGACCAGACCAGTGCTAGCGGACAAGTAACTGCACCCGTCCAGGCGACGGTTACCCAGCCAACTACAGCTGATGGTAAGACTAGTCCGGTTGAAACTGGTACCCAGCTAGCCACTAACCAGGTAAAGCAAGGGAATGTTACGGCAGGGTTATCTGAAGGGCCGTCAGCCATCGACACTGACCAACAACTTCAGGACTTATTTACCGAAAATACTGACTTAGCCAAGCAACTACTGGGCCGGGCAGCGATTTTCCACATTTTTTCAAAGGAAACTACCATCAATGCGGATACCAATGGGAATATTGCAACTGGCAATTTAGTAAAGGGTCCAGAATTTGGGACTCGTGGAGACTCACAAAACCGGACCAAGAAGGATATTTACTATATTGGAAATATTACCAATATTGGGGCTAATGGTTTCCGGACTGGTGATAATTTCGTTGTCCTTGGTGATGATTCCAATGTTAAGTTCAACGGTGACCAAGTCCTTGTTAATGGGGTGCGGCTTGACCACCTAAAGAAGGCAGACGTTCGGGTAATCAAGGATTACGTTGATATTGACAGTGAACTGGCATCCTTAGCGCAAACCTCAGACTACCTGATGGGTTGTCAACAAAGTGCGGACGTTGTTGTTAATTTGTCTGACATGAATAACCGCTATATTGATGTCAGCAAGGCAACCGGCCGGGTAATTATCGTTAACCTTGATGCCAACTTACTAGGACAGTCGCAGCCGATTACAATTAAGGGCCTTAGTAGTGATAAGCACGGGGCAGTTGTGATTATCAACGTTAAGAGTGACCGGGATACAATTGATTGGTCGACCCAGACTAAGTTAGTTTATGATGATGGTACACAAATCTCACCAAACGAAAGCCACAGTAAGCCGAACCACGTTTTGTGGAACTTCGGAAGTGGCACTAAAAGCGTTAACGTCAATAGTGGTTACTTACTGGGGAGTGTCCTGGCAGCAAACGGGACATTAACATTCGGTGTTAATGCCGATGGAAATTTGATTGCGCGAAGCATTAATATTGCTGGTGGTGAATCACACCGTTGGGACTTATGGGCACCCGAATTCATCCGCCCAGTTTTTCCACATGATAATGATGAATTTGTTTACCCACCATCCAATAATTCAACGGAACCAGGAAAACCAAGTACGCCGGGGACGCCAACGGAGCCGGTAACGCCAAGTACACCGGAGAAACCGACGGAGCCAGCTAAGCCAAGTACGCCGGCAAAACCTACAGAACCAGCCAAGCCAAGCACGCCGGCCAAGCCAACGGAGCCGGCCAAGCCAAGTGCGCCGACAAAGCCAACAGAACCGGCCAAGCCAAGCACGCCGAATAAGCCAACAGAGCCGGTAAATCCAAGTACGCCAGAGAAACCGACGGAGCCAGCTAAGCCAAGTACGTCGGCAAAACCGACAGAGCCGGCTAAGCCAAGTACGCCGGAGAAGCCGACAGAACCGGCCAAGCCAAGTACACCGAATAAGCCAACGGAGCCAGCCAAGCCAAGTACGCCGGAGAAGCCAACGGAACCAGCCAAGCCAAGCACGACGAATAAGCCAACAGAACCGGCAACGCCAAGTACACCAGAGAAGCCAACGGAACCGGTAACGCCAAGTACACCGGAAAAGCCGACAGAACCGGCAACGCCAAGCACACCGGAGGAACCGACAGAACCGGTAAATCCAAGCACACCGGAGAAGCCGACGGAACCGGTAAATCCAAGCACGCCAGTAGTACCAGAACAGCCAACTGACCAGGAAGAATTTGCGGCGACCCACGATCATGTTGATTACCCGAAGAAGGATGATGACCATCCGGTAACGCCAACGGAATCTCCAGTAAATCATGACGACCACCGTGGGAATACTACGACGCCGGTTAAGGTTGATCAGCCTCAGCAAGATATTAAAGCTACGACGGTTACTGGCCAACCAACAGCGGGAGCGGCCCAAGGTGCAGCGACTAATACGGGACTACCACAAACTGGTAGCCAGCGATCAGTAGTTGCTCAGGCTGCGGGACTCTTAATTCTTGCCTTTCTGGGGATCCTTGGTTTGCGTAAGAAAAAAGACTAGATAAGGCATACTCCCCTAAATTAAATTATGCTTTCCTAAAAACCAAGAACCATTAAGGCAATATCAAGCCACGGACAAGTGTCCGTGGCTTTTTTATTTACGTGATTTATGTTGACAAATGTAAACATTAGGATTATAGTTACAATTGTAAACGAAAGAAGAATCGGCGCATTTCTAAACGAGGTGAGAAAATGAATGTTAGCCAAATAATGGTCTTAATTGTGGGCCTGCTGTTAATTGCCTTTATCCTGTGGTGGTTCTTTGGTAAACACACGGAAGCGGTTGGCCAGTCGACAGTGGTTAATCAAACCCAGAATGCAACTATCGTGGTCAATGGTGGCTATTCACCATCAACGGTTGTTTTGAAGAAGGGGGTACCAGCTGAGGTTAACTTTGAGATGCATGATTCAACCGCCTGTTTATCACACGTGGTTTTCGAGCAACTTGGGGTTAATAAGGACTTAACCAAGCAGAAGGTAACGACGGTTAAGATTCCTACCGATAAAAAGGGTACATTTAATTTTGCTTGTGGAATGGATATGTTTCATGGAAAGGTCGTTGTGAAATAATGAGTATTTTTTCAAAAGAACAAAGTAAAAAAGTAGTCGTATCAGCTGCTAACCACGGTTACAAGCCCGAAACTATTGAGTTTAAGCAGGGGAAACCGGCTAGCCTAAAGTTTGTTCCCAAGGGTGATATGGGCTGTATGAATGAAGTGGTTTTTAAGAACCTCGATGTTGACGTTAAGCTGGATGGTCAAAAGGAGGTTACTGTCAATATCCCAACTGACCAGCCAGGGACTTACAACTATGCTTGTGGGATGGATATGTTTCATGGGAAGGTCGTTGTGAAGTAATGAAGCTCACTAATATCCAACGCTTCTGGGTTTCCTTTATTCTTGCAATCCCTATGTTAATCCAGATGCTGGCAATGCCATTTCACTGGATGATGCCTTACTATAACTGGATTGCCCTGGTTACAACGACGGTTATTATGCTAGTTTCGGCTGCACCGTATTGGAAAAGTGCGATTGGGGCCTTCAAAAAGCACAATGCTAATATGAATACGCTGGTCGCGGCAGGGACCGCGGTTGCTTACTTTTACAGTATTTTCGCAATGGCGGCCGGTCGTCCTGTTTACTTTGAAAGTGCGGCTTTTGTGACCGTCTTCGTCCTTCTTGGTGATGCAATGGAGGAAAAGATGCATAATAACGCCTCCAATGCCTTAGGAAAGCTAATGGGATTACAAGCAAAGGAAGCGGAAGTACTTAAAGGTGGTAAGTTTGTTAAGGTACCGCTAGATCAAGTCCAAGTTGGTGACTTAATTCGAGTAAGGCCGGGTGAAAAGGTGCCAGTCGACGGGATAATCACTGACGGCTCTTCCACGATTGATGAGTCAATGGTTACCGGGGAAAGTATTCCCGTGGCGAAGAAGGTCGGCGATGCGGTTGTCGGTTCCACCATTAATAGCAACGGAACAATTACGTTCAAGGCTACTAAGGTGGGCTCAGATACTATGCTGGCGCAGATTGTTGATATGGTTAAGAAGGCGCAGACTAGTCATGCGCCAATCCAAAACCTGACCGATAAGATTTCTAATATCTTTGTCCCGACCGTTTTGATAATTGCTATTTTAACCTTTATTGTTTGGTATTCCTTCCTTGGTGCAACCGCGGTTCAGGCAATGCTCTTTGCCGTCTCAGTAGTGGTTATTGCTTGCCCGTGTGCCCTTGGCCTGGCCACACCAACCGCTTTAATGGTTGGGACCGCCCGTAGCGCCAAGATGGGGGTCCTGATTAAGAACGGTGAAGTCCTCCAAGAAGTTAGTGACCTGGATACGGTCGTCTTTGACAAGACCGGGACAATTACGGTTGGCAAACCCCAGGTAACAGACGTAATCGGTGATACTAACCAGGTCCTGCAAGTTGCCGCAAGCCTTGAGGAATCCTCTGAGCACCCCTTGGCAACAGCAATCATGAAGCGGGCCGAAGATGATGGGTTGACGGTTGATAAGGTTCAGGAATTTACAGCAATTGAAGGTAAGGGTGTTCGGGCAGAATACCAGGGCCAAGAGGCCTTTGTCGGCAGCGAACGATTGTCGGATGAGGTTAATATTTCCCAGGAAATGAAGACACAGGCCCAAAAACTGCAGAATGCAGCTAAGACGGTTGTTTATGTTGGACTAGCTGGGGAAATTATTGGTTTGATTGCCATCCAAGATGTTGCAAAGCCAAGTTCACCAGAAGCAATTGCAGAATTAAAGGCTCGGGGCCTTAAGACCGTAATGTTGACTGGTGATAATGAGGCAGTGGCAAAGGCAATTGCCGACCAGGTCGGCATTGACCAAGTAATCGCTGGTGTTTTGCCAAATGAAAAAGCACAGCACATTAAAGCAATTCAGGACACCGGTGCAAAGGTTGCCTTTGTTGGTGACGGCATTAACGATGCACCTGCTTTGTCTACGGCGGATGTCGGAATTGCGATGGGTTCAGGGACCGATATCGCAATTGATTCCGGTGGGATTGTTCTTGTTCAAAATGACTTACGTGGGGTCGTACGCGCGCTTGATATTTCCAAGAAGACCTTTAACCGGATTAAGTTAAACCTTTTCTGGGCACTAATTTACAACACGGTTGGTATCCCAATCGCTGCGGGACTATTTGCCGCGGTTGGCTTCCAACTGAGTCCAGAATTGGCAGCTCTGGCAATGGCCTTCTCATCAGTGTCAGTGGTAACCTCATCATTATTGTTGAATAAGACGAAGATTGCTGGCGACAACCTAACATCAGTTACCGAATAGTGTGAAATAAAAGAGGGGCTGTGACTTAAATCTATTATATAGATCAAAGGTCAACAGCGCGGTACACAAATGGCCTCAAACATTCGGGAAACCCCGAATGCTTGAGGCCTATTTGTGCTCGCGGGGGTGTGAAGACGAAGTCGTAAACGACTTCTGTTACACTCCCTTTTTGGTAGCGTAAATACTAGCTTAGTATTTCCATTCCTGTTGTTCAAAGGCCATTTGCCAAAATTGCTTTTCATAGTAACACGAAATGTTAAAAGCTGCCTGCATTTGTTGGCGCGTTGCTAAATTTGCTTCTGATGCCTGATGGTTTACAATCTCTTTCATCTGGTCAGTGCTAGCGGTGAAGTCGGCCGCTGCATAACTATCAAAGAATTCCTGGTAGAGGGGAACCGGGCTATGGTGACCAGTCAGCTTTTGGGCAACTCGACTGTAGAGCCAGTAGCAGGGCAGTAGCCCCGCTGCGGCTGCTGCTACCCCATAACGGTTAAGCTGGTAATACATGTGGCTGATATATGCGTAAGCCGTGGGCGCTACCGGTGCCGCCGTAATTTCAGCGTTACTGAGATTAATCTCGCGATGCATTTTTTCCCGAGCTAGGTCTTCGCCCTCGCTCAGGTGTCGCAGGATTGTGGCATCCGGTTCGGGAAGGTGGTCAGCAATCAGCTGGTGGAGCTGGTTGAATGCCGTTAGGTAGTGGTGGTCCTGGATGAGGTAGTAACGGAAGGTGGCCTGGGGTAATTTTCCGGAACTTAATTGGTCAATGAAGGGGTGGGTGATACTCTCTTGGCAAGTACGATTGATAGTGCCGGTGAGTGTCGTGGTAAAATCAGACATTACAAAGTGTGCTCCTCGTACAATACCCCTTAGGGTTGACACTTGAAATAATAAAAGTGTCAGTCCTAGGGGGTATTTTGTATTGTAAGTTATTCAACTATTGAGAAACTTAAGCTACTTAGTAAGTATCAAGAATCGGATTACGACCTAACGGTCTTCTCCGATTATCACGGCGTGCGGCCAGCGAATATGAGTAAATGGATCAAACAATTCTTAATGGCTGGATTAGCAGGTCTAATTAGGCCTAAGCATAATCGGAAATACTCATTAGAAACAAAGGTAGCCGCTGTCAAAGCTTATCTTTCAAGTGCGTATTCTAACCAGGAACTCCTTCAGCGATACCAAATTAGGAATATTTCTCAACTCCATCAATGGGTTATCAGTTACAATAGTGGCAACCTTACCGTTAATCAGACAACGAGAAAGCGAGCTAGAAGAATGGGACGAAAAGTAACCTTTGATGAAAAGAAGAGTATCGTTCAATGGACGATTGACCATGACAACAACTATAAGGCGGCTGCTGAGAAGTATAACGTTAGTTATCAACGTGTTTATTCTTGGGTACGCAAGTACCAGGAAAACAATGATTGGGCAGCATTGAAGGATAACCGTGGGCGTAACAAGGGTAAAGAACCGACTAATGAATTAGAACGGTTAAGAAAAAAAGTTCGCGAATTAGAGGCTCGAGAGCGTGAACGGGAGGTTCAAATTGCATTTGCAAAAAAATTAGTCGAAATACGCAATCGGGAGGTGGATCGACCGGACGATATCAAGCAATTCAGGAAATGATAGCCGAGGGTTATTCAGTCCGTGAATTAACCAAAGCTGCTGGAGTGTCTAGGCAAGCTTACTACAAGTGGCTTAAACATGATCCAAATGAACGTGAAATCGAGGAATTGGAACTCCTCAAGTTAATTAAGCAGTTAGAAAATGAACACAAACAAAGTGTTGGTTATGACAAAATGACCAGGTTAATTAATTTGAGTCAGCAAGTTCCCTATAAGGTGAACAAGAAACGGATTATTCGTATCATGCGAAAGCATGGTATTAAAGCTGACTATCGTCAGCCCAAACATAAGCGTATTCAGGCTCAACAAACTTATGAAGCTGAAAACATTCTTAAACGACAATTTGATCAAAGCGCAGCTAACCAAGTCTGGGTTACGGATACAACTGAGTTAACGTATGGGATTCGACGCAATAAGGTTCGGCTACACGTAGTATTAGATCTGTATAGGCAATATCCAGTAAGTTGGTTAATTACGCCAACGGAAACGGCCAAAGGTGCAATCAAGGTATTTGAACAAGCCAGAGTCAGTGAAGGAGGATTAGCTCCGTTAATCCATACGGATCGTGGTTCAGCATACATATCAAAAGCATTTAATCAATACTTGGCCATTAATGGCACATGTCATAGTTACTCTGCACCAGGTACTCCAGCCGATAATGCAGTAATAGAACATTGGTGGGCAGATTTTAAGGCAATATGGATAGCTCACCTACCTAAAGCACAGACATTAACAGAATTAGAGAAACAAGTTGAAACAGGCATTACATACTTCACTGAAGAATTTATCTCGGCGAAAAGAAACGACCTTACCGCAGCAGAATATCGCTTTGGCAAGGCCAGCTAATTTTCATTATTTAAAGTGTCAACTTGACAGGGCACAGTACCAACCACGCCTGGAATATTATCTAGGCGTTTTTTTAATGTCATGGTATTTTCTGGCAGAAAGGTTGCATTATTGTGACTACAGTTGTAAACTAATAAGTGTTAAGAGGCTACAAACGTAAACTTAGAATTCAATTAATGGAGGAAGCCAATTGAAGGATGCAAA